>OHAC01001229.1_pt1 | contig 24189 bp, 24 predicted proteins | sample 1577051 | NCBI WGS metagenome assembly OHAC01 (sample SAMEA3541499, study PRJEB24748) | human gut metagenome | biome: human gut; feature: human-associated habitat; material: faeces | place: China | collected 2012 | reverse complement strand
CATTCTCCGTAATCCTGGTCGCTACTGTCGTTGTCTGGTTCCTGCAGAGCTTTGATCTGCATCTGAACATGGTAACGGATTCACAGAACAGCATCCTTGCCACAATTGCGGGAATGATCGCACCGCTGTTTCAACCTCTCGGACTTGGCGACTGGCGGATCTGTACCTCACTGATCAGCGGATTTATGGCAAAGGAAAGTGTTGTATCCACACTGGAAATTCTTTTTGCAGGAAATGTAAACACTGCACTTTCCACCCTGTCGGCCGCATCACTTCTTGTATTCAGCCTGCTCTACACCCCTTGCGTGGCTGCAATTGCATCAATCAAACGTGAACTTGGACAAAGATGGGCGATCGGAGTGGTTGTATGGCAGTGTGTAATCGCGTGGCTTGCAGCATTTGTGGTACATCTGATTGGAAGTTTTCTGTGATTCTGTAAAAATGCACAAAAGCCAGAGAAAACATATTATCTACGTTTTCTCTGTCTTTTATCTTAGTCTGTTAAACGTTTTTATATATCTGATCACTCTTCCAGTGCTTTTAATATCTGCTCATTCATCAGATCATAAGAAGCCCAGTTTTCTTTTCTTGTATTGATTTTCACACATTCACAAATGTATTTTATAATCCACATGGTTTCATCTACTGTTTTTCCGGTTCTCTCTTTTACCCATTCCTGTGTAACAGAAACAATATTGTGAGCTGCAATATTTCTTAGTTTATGCTCTACTTCTACCAGTTCATTTACTCTTTGTGCAAGGAGTTTATCTTCACATTTTGCCTGAATGATATTATTTAATGCCCCCGAATAAACCGGACCATAGCGGAAATAAGAATAATTTCCCTGTGCAAGCCTTAAAATTTCTGTTCCACTCATTTTCTGCTCATCCCATTCTCGAAAAGCTTTTCGTTTGTAATATTTTGTAATGTCAATATCACAAAACTCTGCTAAAACCATTTCCAGCAGGTCCACGCTAAGAGGTGTAATCGCCCTTAAAAAATCTGCATATTCTCCACGTTTTACTTTCAGATCAAGAATAAGCGTATACTCAAAAAGCACTTTCTTTTTATCTTCTTCATGAACAGCTTTTAATATTCCATTTGCTTCCGGCAGAACACTGTTCATTTTTTTCCAGTTCAGAACCGATCTTGCTTCTGCCGTTTCCAGCCATTTATAAGCAAATATACTCAGATCCTGTTTTATATCTTTTGCTACTTCAAGAGCTGCCTTGTAATTATAAGACAATATATGTTTTTTAATAATATCCAGTTTCAGCAGCCGCATCAGATTCATACACTTTACTTCCTGACAACGATTTTCCGCATCTTCTGTATTATCCTGATTAAGTTCCCAGTTTGTCTCGACATCATATTCCTGTCGTTCTTCGTGCTCAATATTGCTTTTTTTCTGTGGCGTAGAAACCTGAATTGGTAAAAATCGATATTCTGCCAGTGTTGCCATAATAAGAAGTGCACTTTTCATGGCAGGCGTTCCGGATGCCATATTAACCAGAAGTCTGTCATCTTCCCCTTTTTCTCTTTCGATATCGCTGATGATGCTTCTGAACTCTTTGTAAAATACATCATATTGCTGCACATTCACCATCTGATCATTTTCTATGATATGTACCTCAAATATGTGGTTTAATTTTTTTCCCAACAATTCAATACTTCTGACATAACGATTATCTGTCCTATGATATTCCATCATTTCTTTCGATAAATACAAATAAACAACATCCGGCTTATAATACCGGCAAATATGTAACATAGATCCATCATAAAAATACTTCACAGGATCGGTGTTTCCAATCGGTGAAAATAAATAAGTTCGGCTCATTTTTCTTCCTTTCGTGTTTTTATATCAAAATAACATCCTCTTCCGGTTCCGGTGTATCGCCCCAGGAGATCACTTTACCTTTTCCGGTAATGCGGTAAATTCTCACGCTGTCTTCTGTACTTCTTACACTAACATATTTCGGAATTTCTTCCATTAATTTATTGTAACTTTTGGATGAAAGCATCGCCTCAAAAGCAGATTTCTGCACCCGTTTTCCATAACCTTCCAGCATTTTTGAAAATTTGATTCGTTTCTTATTGTCAACGATATCGTATATGATCAGTACAAATTGTTTATCGTCTTCTAATGCTTCGTTTATCTGAAAATAATAATCTTCATCATCGAATAATAACCGGCTCATACAAATCTGCGTCCCCTTCCTCAATCGCCTTTGTCAGGCGTTCCATCTGCAGTAAAATTGCCCTTCGAAAACTGACTGCATAATCTGTGTATTTCAAATAGCGGATTTCTGTCTGAAATTTTCGTTCCAGTTTGTTCAGATAAATTTTCAGTCCGTCTCTGGTAATATAACATCCGGGTTCATCCATATCAAAATAAAACTGATCTTTTGATATTTCATGTCCATTGATCATGCTCATGACTGTTGCATCCACGATCACTGCACGCCATTCTTCCATTAAATCACTTGCCAGCGTAGGATGCTTTTCTGCATCTCGATGAATAAAACCGAAATAAGGATTCAATCCTTTCATTTCTATCTTACAGTAAACTTCATTCATCAAAAGTGAATAACCAAGACTGATCATGGAATTAAATTCATCTTTGGGCGGTCTGCGGCTTCTTCCCTGAAAACGAAACTTTCGATCAATACATTTGGATAAGCCCTGGAAATAATATTTCGCTGCCTGTCCTTCAAATCCGATCATCTCCTCAATTCTTGAACAATTTAAAATTTTCTCTTTGCATATCCGCATCATTTTCTGTTCTTCATCCAGCAAAAGCTCACGGCTTTTTTCATAGCGATGCAAAACAACGCTTTGATTTTTCACCTTTGCACTCAAAATCTTCTGTCCCAGTTTCATCGCAAAATCTGTATCATACAAAGCACTTTGTTTTCTCTGCCTTTGAACATTGATATGATCCGTGGACATCAGTCGCCCAAAATATTTACCGCCCTTTGAAAAATATGCGACAGAGATTCCTCTGCACATACATTCCTCCGCACACTTTGTTGTCAGATGCGACTGTCCCATGATCGTGATACCTTCCAGGGATTCAATCGGAATCATTTTTTTCATGCCATCTCGATATTGAACCACGCACTTATTTGCTTCCACACCAATCGTTGCACCATTTTCATTTACATACAACAAACTCATAAAAACCCCCCTTTGCAAATTGTCCCCTGACGGAGAATTTAATTAAACAATGCCAATAGTTGGAGATAGAAGAAATCCCTATCCGCCCCCTGCCGAGGTGTTATATTTCTTAATACATGATGAAGAAAGACGAGAAAAAGGTTACAAGTTTCCGTCCCCTCTCGGGGAGCTATATTTCTTAATAGTGAACGAGTGAGGAGGACAGAGACATGGCAAGAACAGTTTCCATCCCCTCTCGGGGAGCTATATTCTTAATCCTGTTGCTGTTCTGGATCGTGATTCTGACACTGGGTTTCCGTCCCCTCTCGGGGAGCTATATTTCTTAATTTGTAAACCGAATCATATAGATCACTCATTTTGAAGTTTCCGTCCCCTCTCGGGGAGCTATATTTCTTAATGAGTTAAAAGGAATTGATGACCGAAGTTATTCCGGTTTCCGTCCCCTCTCGGGGAGCTATATTTCTTAATGCAGCGTTCACGTTCTGGTGGCTGGGAAAGTACAGTTTCCGTCCCCTCTCGGGGAGCTATATTTCTTAATCTTAACAAAGCTAACATGGCAGAAGAGACCAAAAAGACCGTTTCCGTCCCCTCTCGGGGAGCTATATTTCTTAATGGAATTTGTAAATATTTTCTCACTTAATCGAGTAGCGGGTTTCCGTCCCCTCTCGGGGAGCTATATTTCTTAATCGGCGGAAGGATAACTTAAAAATATTTTATTTCCGGGTTTCCGTCCCCTCTCGGGGAGCTATATTTCTTAATCCGGTTTACTGACCGGAGAGACGGAAAAAGCGGAAGGTTTCCGTCCCCTCTCGGGGAGCTATATTTCTTAATGAAATCATAATTTATTTTCAGACATCCAAAAACGTTATTTCCGTCCCCTCTCGGGGAGCTATATTTCTTAATAGAGAGTGTCAAAGTAGTAGCTGAGCCGGAGGCTACGTTTCCGTCCCCTCTCGGGGAGCTATATTTCTTAATTTTACACCGTACCATCTGTCGGAAGCACTTGCCGGGGTTGGTTTCCGTCCCCTCTCGGGGAGCTATATTTCTTAATCTTGTATCAGCGTGAGCAGGTCAAAGTGGTAGCTGAGTTTCCGTCCCCTCTCGGGGAGCTATATTTCTTAATACCATCTCTTGGACCCCGCTTGTTTTCTGGGAGTATTTGCCGTTTTGCGTGGCAAATTGTTTTTTCTGGAAATATAGCTTTTTTTGGAATGAATTTCTGCAGGTTTTCCCAGTGTTTATGCGGTGCGTGGGAAACGCCTGCAAAATTCCCGGATTTCTGCTTCTTTGATTCTTTTGTATTCTATGATTCTTTTGCACTCTATGATTCTTTTGCACTCTATAATTCTTTTGGATGCAACGTCATCTCACACTGTCCCATCATGTATTCTTTTCCCTGATAACGAGTACATTTGAGAATATGCGGTGAGACACCGTATAGCAAATCTTTTTCATGCTTGTGTTCTCTTGGGACCTTTGTTTTCTCAAAAATATCTTTTGTAACCGCAACTGCTTCTCTGCCTTCAAATAATGAGTATATCATAGTTTTTGATACAAATCCACTGCCACCGCCTAAAAAAACGGTACGATCTGAAATTGTATGATTACCTGTAAATTTGCTCAAAAATGCTTCCTGATACCGTTCTGAAAAACGCTGTACTGCTTCCATAATATCCTCTGCCCGGAATTCTTTTCCCGTTCTCTTCCACAAACTTTCGTCAACTGTAAGCGTGCAGCGTATAACTTTGCCCGGTTTCAGGCATTCTCGCAGAAGATTGATGGTTTTGTTGTTTCCATCTACGTGTTTCTCCCACTTCTGGCATAAGATCAAATCTTCTGTGGAAAGCGGTTCACTGTCACTTACTATGATGCCTGCCATACAGTCATTTACTGCATCTCTTTGTTTTTCTGATCTTTCAAGGATATGGAAAGTTTCTTCTTCTATACTTTTGATGTTTCCTGCAAGTACTCTGTCTCGTCTTATTCCCTGCTGCCGGAGATCTTGTTTGATCTGCTGTGCGTGTCTTCTGTATTTTTCCGGATTCTGCATAATTTCATCGCACAGCAAAATGGTTCGCAGCATCCCTTTGATCGAACTGCCTGGAATATACGGCTGTCCATACGGATTTTTCATGCATGCCATGATCTGCATTTTTCCTTTTTCTAACTGCATATCCCCGGCATTTAAAGTATACGCCATGCATCTTTGCATCTCATCCGTTGAAATGCGGTTTCGCATCGCCCAGTGTTTCAGATCTTCTCTTGTATCTTTTACCATGAAGCGTTCCAGCTCCGCCTCCAGATGTTTCTTTTTTGCAAGCATAAAAAGTTTCTGCGGATTTACCACACCTGCCTTATGTCCCTGCAGAATATATTCTTTTTTCTGAATTTCATAACCGCTTCCCACAAAAACAGGTCCTTTTACTTTTAATTCTAGCTGACAGGTTTTTAATACTGATCTCATAAATTCACCCCCAGGAAGAGTGCTTTTTCATAGCGAAAAACAGAATGTTCTCCTCCAGTTTCTTCTTCCTCAACCTGACCTGAAAAAGTTGTTTTAAAACAGGAGCCCGGAGCAAAAACATATATATCTTTTTTTCTTTTCGGTCCGTCTTTTAAATTCTGTGAATCAATAAATCCGCCTCTTCGGATCAGAGTGTAAGTTGCCTCTTCTAAAACTTTTTCCAATTGTTGTTTTTGCGGAAGTGCCGTAGACAACAGGATATTCATTTTTCCTGTATCCGTCAGTTTCTTTCTCAGACTTTCCGGCATTTTCCTTTCCACCGCTTCAAATCTTCCAAATCCGGCACTTCTTTTTCCACCAATTCCGGTATACGAAAGGCTCTCAAGCAATTCTTCAAAAAACTCTTTGTCTTCTTTGCCCTTATAAGCAAGAATCAGATACAGACCATTTCCATCTTTAAAACAAAAAGTACTGACTCGATACGGTTCTGGTTCTTCTTTTCCCCGAACTGCAACGGCTGTTTTCATTGCGTAACTTCCCAATTCTTTCAGGCTGCCCATGTGTTTTTCTTCAAAATCTCCTTTGAAAAAGATTTCCAGATTTTCCTGTGGAATATATTTCAAATTTTTGAAAAGTTTCTTTTTTCTTGAATTTCCCTGCTCCTGATCTGCTTTCGGTTCTATATGTATGACAGGTTTTGGAATATAAAAGCATTTTCCCATGTAAGGAAATGCATCAGAAAACAGAAGCTTTCCTTTTTCGATACGCAAAAGAAATTCTTTTTCTTTGCCAAATTTCAATGCTTCCTGAAACAATGCCGAGAAGAACGTATCTGCATGAAATGTAATTTCCGTACTGTCCAGGTTGCCGCTGCCAAACCGTACTCCGTTTTGAAATTCCAGCTGATATAATGTATAATTCACGTGCTCTCCCTCTTATCTCTGTGTTGTCTCTGCCAAAATCCGGTTACATTGCTCCATCAAAGCTTCGTCCACATCTCCGACCACTGCTTCTGCTTCTATATTTTGAAATTCAACTTTGCCATACCCACGAGAACCACTGCCGCCAAGATAATCATACTGCAAAAGTTTCATTCCTTCTGCAAGCGTTTCCATATCTTCTATAAATTCCTCTTCCTTCTCCAGCTCATAGATCAAATCCAGCTCAAAGACCGAACCTGCTACCGTACGTTCTATCTGTCTTGGATTTGCAATGGCTGTGGCTCTTGAAATGGAATTTTCAAATTTCACTTCTGTCATACTCTGAAGTCCGGCTTTTCGCAGTTCTCCTTCATTTGCCAGAACCATATCTGCAAACAACAGACGACTTCTTCTGACTTTCTCTTTCTTTGAACTTCCAAACAGTCTAGCAATTCTTTCATGATCATTTTCCGGCTCTACCACTTGACCGTTAAATTCTTTTGCCAGCAGACTTCGCATTTTTCCTTTTAAGGAACTTCCCGGAATCATCGGCAAACTGCTTCTCGTATCTCTGATAACCGGTGAATCTACGGCTCCAATCGCTGCAAAAGCACTGCTGCCTCCGATATGCATTCCTGTTTTTACATAAAGGTCTCCAAAAATCTTAATTTTTGCATACATAACAACTTCCTCCTATTGTTCTTTTCCGCCATAATATTTATGAAATGCAACCAGTGCTTCCATGTATCTGCTGAAGAGCAGATAATTCTTTTTGCTCTTTTTAATCTCTTTCAGAATCTCCAGAACCTCTGATTTCTCTACAAAATTTCTTACTTTTCTCTTACTGTCATCGCGTCCGCATTCATAGACAAAACGAATCCGCAGATATTCGATTCTTCCGTTCAGCTCATCACTTAATGTTTCCGACTGCCAGGTAAGCACTTGATTATAAATATCTGCTGTCATCGCCAGAAGGTTTCGGAGTTTGGAAGTCGTAACCATATCTACTCTTCCTCTGTTTCTCTGTTTTGATTCTTCTGCCAGCTCTTTTATCACTTTCTCTGCTTTATCCACATAATTGTTTTCATTTATCCGCATAATTTTCTCCTCTCTCCCGGTGCATATATGCATACAGATTCAATGCTGTCTTTAACTGTCTGCAATCTTTTTCTGATTGTATCCATCGGTACATTTTTTCAGCAAATCTGCGATATTGCTCTTTCTGAGTTCCCTCTTCTTTCGGCTCCAGTCTTGAAAGCAGATAAAGGAATCTCGCAAATTCAATTTTATTTTTCTTGTCCTGTTTCAGATTTTGATCCTGATTCCGGATCAGTTCCAACATGCGGTAAAGAAATGACATACCTCGTTCATCTACATTCCGGAAAAATTCCTGTACTGCCCTGTACTTCTGTTCCAGAACTTCATTTTTGAATTCATCCCATTCATAAGTTCCGTCACTTAATGGTTTGTCCAGTTCATCTACTTTATGATCCTCTCCGTCTTCCATTAACGTAATAGATTTCTTATTTGGACTTTTCTTTGACTCTTCCTCCATTCGCCCGGTCTCTTCGGCAATTGCAGCTATCGGATAACTGCACTCGTAGATTCCAATACCTGCTGAAATACTCAATGTTCCCTGTGTATAGCGTTTGAACTTTTCTGAAAGATCTATTGTTGCTTCGATCACATCATTCCAGGAACCGACAAGAAAAACATCGTCTCCGCCGGAATAAACAATCGTCACTTTGCGTTTTCGTTTTGAATCTTCTCCCTGTATACTATATTCTCCATTTTCTAAAATATCTCTTATATAATACTTAAAAAATACAGACAGCTGTCTGGAAAGTGTTGCTGTTCTTGACAATGTACTTTTCCCCTGAGAAAATCCAGAAACAAATGCCTGCCCCAAATTGTCTACATCTGCACGCATAACTGCGATTCTTTTGATTCCTTCTGCCTGCTCTGCAAACGCTTCAAAGGTATCCCCGGTCGTATAATCACCAACCCACAGCTTTGTCGCAATATGTTTCCCCGTATACATTGCATTTTTTGCATATGTTCTCACATAATAAATATCCTCTTCCATTCTCTTTTTCAATGATTTTTCATCATCCGTTACCATCCTGTATCCCCCCGGAAGAGGCAGCCCTTCCTGCTCTCCTTCCAGTACGATTGAGAAAAATGTATCGTATAAAACATTTCCGGAAAGTGCTTCTATCTTGCGACAAAGCGGGCACACACCTTTCTCATCCACCTGGCCGATTCTCTTGCAGACTTTACATTCTCTTGTGTAGTCATCTGCACGATACTGATTTAATGCAATGATTTCTTCCGCTGTATAACGATGTAATTTTGCTTTCGATATGCCTGCAGAAGCCTGCCGGAACATATTTGCATAGCTTCCTTCCGGAACGTTTCGAAATGTATTGCCGCTGCATACGCTGTAACCAAATGCCACAAAAAGTTCTGTACGAAAATATTTTAAAAACCAGGACTGTAATTCCTTTTGAAATGTGTTTAACACTTCTCGTGTTTTTTGTGTATTGGCAAGAAGCAAATAACAATGTCCACCTCCCGAATAAATCAGATTTGCTCTTGACAACTCCAGTCTCTCAAGAAGTGTATCTATAATGTGCTCCATCATGATTTCCAGATAAAAAGATCTGGCTCTTAAAGTTCTCAATGCATTTTTTGAAGCAATGGTATAAATAAATTTCTGGATACCGGAAATATCTAAAGAACAGAATAGAAATGCTTCTGTTTCGTAAAATTCTGTTTCTTTTGAAAATAACGTCTCTTTATAATTCAGATGATTTTCATTCAGATAGTCATAGATGCAGCTTGCGATTGCTGCCGTCAGTTTTACATGATCAAACAGCGAAATATCTGCCAGTTCTTCTTTTGACGTCGAAGATGGAACATAAGAAAGATTGGCTTCCAGAACTGTCAGAAGCGAATTTAAATATTCACTGTTCCAATCCATCCCTTTCAGATTTTCGGTAATCTGAACTTTTACCGTTGTATAAAAAGACTCCGAAAACGGAATCTTTTCATCCCCTGGATCATTGATTCCATTTTTCGGATCCATATTACCCGGATGATAATATTTTTCCTGATGATTTCCATTCAAAATATTGAATACACTCTGCAGCGGAAGCGAACGTTCAAAACCTCGATCTTCGCTTTCATCTTTTTTCCGCCGGTCGGAAAATGCCGCAATATTATCAGCCAGATATACAATATACGCCAGACTGTTTTCTTTTAAACCAACTGCCCGTTTCAAAAGCGATGCATGATGATAGCGGACGCAGTCCAAAATCTCCGAATCTGTAAGATTTGTTTCCTCTTTCAGATAATCATACCCGGAAATACTGTGATTACGCCTGTCATCTCCCTGACGGTAAATCACTTTTCCTGTATCATGCAACAGACTTCCCATGATCAGTCTTACTTTTTCATCAACCATGTTTCTCCCTCCTGTGCAGCTGTATTGCTCCCATTCCCATACTGGTTTTGATTCCCACACCGGAATATTCTCCAAAACGACATAACAGCCTGATATAATTTGCCATCGTCTCTGTTCCTTTTATCTTGATACAGACATTCCCCACAAATCCATTGATCTGAACTTTTTCCAGTGGAAAAGGCATAGTCTGGAGACGATATCGAATGATCTCACTGTTCCTTACAAGCTCTTCCAGTGTCTCTTCATCGTACATATCCAGTTCTTCTGATGCAGCACTGTATTTTCGCATCAGACTTCCATATACCAGACGCAGATCCGGATAATTCACATATTTTCCGTCACGTTTAAATGCCGTCGGTGTGCAGAACTGCAAATTCAGATAGCGATCACAGCTTTCCTCATAAAATTGCTTTATCAGCTCACTTTCTTCCAGTATCTCGATGCTCCGGCCCACAACGTTTGTGGTAATCTCTTTTCTGCGAATCGTGATCTGTTTCAACTCTTCCAGCGGCAGAATGATATTTTCATAAGCCTCTTCGTTTACGGTGCAAATATACCAGACAGTCTTATCCTTTTCCTTCACGACATACTGGCTGTATGGATTCAGACTATATTGATGCAGTTCCTGTGCATAGTCTGTGTCAATCTGCTCCATCAATACGCCCTGCAAATTTGAAGACTGCTGATATGAAATCTGAGAAGAGTCAAGTTCTATTCTCAATTTTGCATACATATTTTAGCTTTTTTCTCCTTTTTTTCGTGTTTTTCTACAAATTATTGTATTTATTGTATCATTGTAGTAGAAAAACGTCAATTCAACCAGCAGTTGAAAATATATTTTTTTGTTTTTATGATATCCTCATCTAATTTTCATTGTTATTGTTATTCTTATTGCTTATGTTGTATTTATTTTATGAGTTGCCCGACAAATAAACACTATAAGTACCTTGCTACGAAAATAAAACTCGTAGCAAGGTACAAGATAGTACAGAGACAAAAAATAATACAGCCATGATGATGCGAAAACAAATCACTTTGACGAAGATTGTTTTCGCATCATCATGGCATTCTGTTTTACATATAGGTTTTTCTAAGACCCATCTTCTTGCCCTTCAGACAAGAAGCATCTCTCGCTTTAAAAGGCTCGGTCAATTTTCCAGAAATTGCGGCAATTCAGTTATCTCCTGTGCTTCTTGTTTCGAAAATCCTTTTTCAAGAAGTTTTTTGTATACACGGACTTTTTCTTCGTGGATTCCCTCATTTCTGCCTAACTTTCTTCCTTGTTTCACTCCCTGTTCCCTTCCCTTTTCTATTCCCTTTTCCATTCCCATTTTTTCGAGTCTTTCCGCCACATCACACATACTATGCACTCCTCTCTCTTTCTGAAATATTGCCTGGTAGCGTTCATCCCCGGTCATTACCCGGAGCAATTTTAGTACTTCATCTATATGCCTGATTTCCGTTGGATCATCCGGGATATAATCCTTATTCTTTCTTTTTTGAACAAAGAAATTTGCCACGACTTTAAAATCACTGTGGAAACGGCTGATCTCCTCTTCTGTAAGCCATGCGATCTCAAATACTTTCATTTCATAATCATTGATGTACTCTTCCAGTCCTTCCGGGATTTTCATCAACCCTTTGATATTCTTTTTGCCATACCAGTGATGATCCGTACCGAAGTACAATACAATTGTCATGACCGGCAGGATCTCTTTTCTGTTCTCCAATAGCTGGCTGCGATATGCAGCACCATCATATCCGATAATACGGAACGGCATATATTTTTTCACATTGCTCTGGTTTTCGATCCCGCAGATCGCCAGTTCGACTTTTTTCTCTTTCCAGTATTTTATGACATCCCTCTCCAGTTCATGGACTTTTCCATCTTCTGCTTTATATTGAGAGTGGACTTTTGCATTTTCCAGAGATTCCGGCAGAATCCGCTGTTCTCCTTTAAAAATCAGTCCGTTTATGATATCTGCAAATACATCATTATAATCTTCCAGTAGTTTCTCTGTAATATCTTTTTGTCCCATAGGCTGCTCCTTTGCTTTTTGTATGAATCCGGGCTAAATATACGAAAGACCCGGTGTACGGTTCTGGTCAGCTTTGCTGACATTTCCCTGATACAAAACAGCCTTGGATACCGGGATTGTGAAACTCTTTGGCTAAGAAGCAATTTGCAAATATCGGTTGTCAAAAAGTTTTCTTAAGATATCACTTTTGTATTTTCAGCCGCTCTGTGCAGGTATAAAGTTTTTTTGGATTTTCCTGCCGAACGGCAATGAAAGTCAGATAGAATTAGATTTAAAACTATTTTGTGATTATTATACTTGAATAAGCGATCTTTGTCAATCCAAATCAGAGAAATATTTTTTTAATAATCTTCCGCTTCAGAGTCCCCATCATGGCGTCATATTTTACATATAAGTTTTCTTAATGCCCAACTCCATCTTGCTTTTCTCCCATCTTAGTCCTATACTATCCTTAACAAAATAACTTTCCCTTTGATATACACAGGGATTTTCCGACTTTCGAGAGGAGGATTTTTATGGGATTTTGGATTTTTATGTGTGTAACGGTTCTGCTGATCCCATTCCTGATGATCAGCTTTGGCGGACTTTTTTCCAGAAGTGCTCCAAAGGAAATCAATTCCGCTTTTGGCTATCGTACTTCCATGTCCATGAAAAATGAAGATACCTGGAAATTTGCCCATCACTATTTTGGGAAAATCTGGCGTACCCTTGGCTGGATTCTGATCATACCTTCTGTCATTCCAATGCTTTTTGTAATTGGAAAAGGCAATGATCCGGTCGGCAATATGGGCCTGATCATCACCTTCCTGCAGTTGATTCCGCTGATTCTTCCAATTTTCTTTACCGAAAAAGCGCTCCGGAAACATTTTGACCGAAGTGGAAATCGTATTCTTTAGAAAGTCAGTCTCATCTGATTCCACACTACATTTCCATGTGCGGAATCAGAGACTCCTTCATTTACAAAACCAAATTTTGCATAATATGGAACCAGCCTGTCTTTGCACGTAAGTACAAGCCCTTTGCGTCCCTGCTTTTTCGCATCCTGGATTGCCTGCAGGATCAGTTCTCCCGCATATCCATGTCTGCGATATGCAGGAACTGTATTTACACCGAAAATCATCTGCCATGCGCCCTGCTCATTATGCATCTTTGCTTTTTCATACATTTCATCCGTCAGATCTGCTTCGTCCGTAACAAATCCATCCACAAAAGCAATCAGCTTTTCTCCATCAAACATAAGCCAGAAATGATCCCTGTAATATTGTAACCTTTTTGCAAACTCTTCTTTCGTTGCTGCCTCTGCCGGTGGGAAACATTCTGCCTCCACAGCAGCTATCATTTCCAGATCATCTGTTGTTGCTGTTCTTATCTTCAATCTTTTTATCCTCTATTACCAATTCAGGAATACCTCTGGCATTCTTGAACCGTTTTTCTTTTCTTGATTTTAACACCTGTAAATACAAACTACAAGACGCAACTCCTTCTGCCCTCTCCCCGCCGCCAAATACTTATACTCCATTCTGCCCTTTTTATCGTTTACAATACCGCATAAATCCTGTACAATAATACTGCGAAAAATGTAGATTTCATAACATGAATAGTGAGGATTGAACATGTTAAACCTTAACGAACTGGAACAGTTTGTCCTTTTTGCCGAACACGGCACTCTGCTGAAAGTATCCGAAATCACGAATATTTCACAGCCAACATTAACACGAAGTATGAAACACGTAGAAGATGCTTTTGGAGTATCTTTATTTAAGCGCGGCAAAAACCGTCTGGAATTAAACAAAACCGGTCAAAAAGCGATTATTTATGCAAGACAAATCCTGGATGCCGAGAAGAATGCTATTCAGGCAGTCAAAGAATTTGACCAACATCTGCATTCCATCACCATCGTTTCCTGCGCTCCTGCTCCTTTATGGGAATTTCTGCCAAAAATATACGCGAATTACCCGGAATACAGCATTATTTCCCGAATATGCAGCCTTTCTGCCGTTGTTTCCTCACTTTGTCAGGGAGATGCCAGCATCGGAATCCTGCCTTCTGATTACATCAAAAAAAATCGGGTCGTTTCCTCCCTGTTTCAAAACATAAAAACAATTCCTCTGCATTCTTCCGATGGCAATATCACTTATTATGCTGTTATCGGTGACATTTTTCCTGTTTGATGTATAATTATTCATTTATACATTTTATGTATATGCCATTTTAGGATTTACAACTTCTAAACTTAATTTTTAATCGAGGTGATTTTTTGAAATTAACCATGTTAGGAACTGGAAGCGCCCTTGTAACAGAATGTTACAATACTTGTTTCGTTCTGGAAGAAAGCGAAAAATATTTTATGGTCGATGGCGGTGGCGGCAGTGCTGTTTTGCATCAGTTAAGGCATGCCGGTTTCAATTGGATGGATATGCGTGAGATTTTTATCACTCACAAGCACATCGATCACTTAACCGGTATCATCTGGATGATCCGCATGATCTGTCAGCACATGAACAGTGGAAAATATGAAGGAGAAGCCACCATTTACGGTCATGCAGAGGTCATTTCCCTGCTTCACAGTCTGGCCAAACAGCTTTTTCCAGAGAAACAAACTCGTTTTATCGGAAATCGGCTGCATCTGACCAGCGTTTCTGACGGTGAAACACGTACCATTAACGGTCGAAATGTAACCTTTTTCGACATTGGTTCCACCAAAGCCAGACAGTTTGGATTTTCCATGGAACTTTCCGGCAGTAAAAAACTCGTCTGTTGCGGTGATGAACCTTATAATGACTCTGAAAAACCTTACGTTGAAGGCTGCAGTTGGCTTTTGCATGAAGCTTTTTGCCTGTATTCCGAAAAAGATCTCTTTAATCCTTACGAAAAGCACCATTCAACCGTCAAAGATGCCTGCGAACTTGCTGCGAAACTTAACATCCCAAACCTTATCCTCTACCACACAGAAGATAAGAACATCCTACACCGCAAAGAGCTTTACCTTGCGGAAGGAAAATCTTATTTTTCCGGTAATCTTTATATTCCCGATGATCTGGAATCCATTAAAATTATCTAAAATTCGTACATTATTTTAGTTTTTATCTGTCTTTTAATACATTCGAGGTGCTAAATGAATACAAAACCAAACTATTTTAATATCGTAAAAGAAACTTTTGTTTTAACCATAGCTGTGGGCATTATTGCGGCAGCCGTTTATTTTTTCCTGGTGCCCAGTCATACTTCCGTCAGCAGCATCTCCGGACTCGGCATCGTACTGACAAATTTCATTCCACTGCCCTTGTCCGCGATCAGCATGATCCTCAACATTGTGCTTCTGATCATTGGATTTTTCACCTGTGGGCGGGAATTCGGAATCAAAACCGTGTATACAAGCATTATGCTCCCCGTTTTTCTCTGGCTCTTTGAAATTCTCCTGCCAGATTATGTTTCCATAACAGACAGCCAGGAGCTTGATGTACTTTGTTATATCCTTGTTGTAAGTGTCGGTTTAAGCATTCTGTTCAATCGCAACGCTTCCTCCGGCGGTCTGGACATCGTTGCCAAAATCATGAATAAATATTTGCATATGGATCTCGGAAAAGCAATGTCCCTTTCCGGTATGTGCGTAGCGCTTTCTGCTGCTCTTGTCTACGACAAGAAAACGGTTGTACTAAGTATTCTCGGAACATACTTCAACGGTATGGTGCTGGATCACTTTATTTTTGATCATAATATAAAACGCCGTGTCTGTATTATCACAAAAAAAGAAGAAGAACTTCGCAAATTTATTATTCATGATTTGCATAGTGGTGCTACGATTTACGAGTCAATTGGGGCATATAATATGCAGAAACGAAATGAAATCATCACAATCGTAGATAAATCAGAATATCAGAAACTGATGAATTATATCAGCAAAGAGGATCCCCGGGCATTCGTCACTGTTTACAACGTATCCAGTATGCGATACCAGCCAAAAACATAATAAAAAGAAATGATTGAAAATGTACTGTATATATGTTATCATTTTATTGGCATATGCCAATATAGGAGAATGAATTATGCCGAAATGCAAAAAAAGAAGGATTTGCAGAGAACCAGATTATGTGATTTTCCAATCTGAAAACGGCTTAGATGATATAACCATACTGACAGTCGATGAATATGAAGCAATCCGCCTGATCGATATGGAAGATTTAAGTCAGGAAGAATGTGCTAAAAAAATGTGTGTTGCACGTACAACTGCACAGCTTATTTATAATTCTGCCCGTAAAAAGATTGCAGAAAGTATTGTTCTTGGAAAATCCATTCGTATCGAGGGCGGAAATTATATTTTATGCGATGGAAGTCCATGCTGCGAAAACTGCTGCAAAGCCACGCAATCCGTAAATTGTATGCAAGAAAAGGGAGAGGATATCATGAGAATTGCTGTAACATATGAAAACGGAGAAGTATTCCAGCACTTTGGAAGAACAGAAAATTTCAAAATTTACGAAGTAGAAAACAACAAAATTACAAACAGTCAGGTAATTGGCTCCAATGGAGTTGGTCACGGAGCTCTGGCCGGACTTCTTTCCGGAAATCAAATCGATGTGCTGATCTGCGGCGGTATCGGCGGGGGCGCACAGGTTGCTCTGGCAAATGCAGGTATTACTTTATGTTCCGGTGCATCCGGAGATACGGATAAAGTCGTGGAATCTTATTTGCAGGGAACTTTGGTTTCCGCCGGTGCTACATGCAGTCATCACAGTCACGAAGAAGGACATTCCTGCGGAAATCACGGCTGCGGACATCACTGATCATTTCTTTATTATGTTTCACGTGAAACCAATCTTCTAAACCAAACGTGCACTCTGTGGATTTTTACACATTCGAAGCATACTTGCTCTTATTCAAGAATGCTACCGGCGGATTGCTGTATATTGCAAATTTCCATAGATTGCACGTTTAAACTTCCGGAAAATTTTCTCATTAATAGCGATATTAAACAATAATCACTTTTTCGTATTTTTCCCATATACTTTCGTATACAAAGTATCACAAATTTTATTATACTCTTCTTCGGACATTTTTCTGCCTGTACTCATAAGGAAAAGGGGCATCTCTTTTCGCCCTTCTCCCATGGATGGTTGTATATAAGGATAATCGTTAAAATAAAAACCATTTCTTTTATAAAATTCCACTCTCCTTGCTGCCATTTCTTCCTCTGGCGGTTCTACCTCCAAAATAATCATTTTTTCCGTAGATTCCAGCAGTGTTCTCAGCATTTTACCCCCGACACCCCCATTTCGCATAGCCGGATTCACCGCAAAATGTTCCACATACATAAAAGAATCAAACTCCCATACTGCAAAAAATGCATTTATCTCTCCTGATTTCTTATCTTTTTTTATAAAAATCTGGTATTCCGAATGTGTAAACAATTCCTTCTGTTTTTCATAATCCCTGTATTCTTCCTTCGGAAAACTTTCTTCCATTAATGCATAAACCTGATCAAATTCTGTGTTTTTTAATTTCTGCAACATATATTTTTCCTTTCGTTGTTAAAACAACCGATTTCTTTTTCATTTTCGATTATATTTACAATGTCAGCTTCCAAAGAACAAACCGACACCGAACAGATACATTTATCAATCATTTACAGGAGGTATTTTATGAACCAAAATATGTTTTGCTATCAATGCCAGGAAACTGCAGGATGCACCGGATGTACCAAAATTGGAGTCTGTGGAAAAACGCCGGATCTGGCCGCTATGCAGGATCTTCTTGTCTTTGTAACAAAAGGACTGGCTGCCGTAACTACCCGGCTCCGTGCAGAAGGTTTTAAAATAAGCACCGATATCAACCATCAGATTACTTTGAATCTCTTTGTTACCATAACCAATGCAAATTTTGATAAAGAAGCTATTGTTTCACGTATTCGTGATTCTCTGAATTTAAAAAAAGAACTTCTGGAACATCTTTCCGACACTTCCCTGCTGCCTGCCGCTGCTCTCTGGCATGGATCCGAAGATCTCTATAAGGCAAAGGCCGCAGAGGTCGGGGTACTCTCTACCAAAGATGAAGACATCCGTTCCCTGCGTGAACTGATCACTTATGGTCTGAAAGGTTTATCCGCATATTCTAAGCATGCAAACGCTTTATTGCGTGATGATGAAAATGTAGATGCTTTTCTCCAAAAGGCTCTGGCTGCAACTCTGGATGACTCTCTGAGTGCAGACGAACTGATCGCCCTGGTTCTTGAAGTTGGAAAATATGGTGTCGATGGCATGGCACTTCTCGACAAAGCCAATACAGAGACCTACGGAAATCCTGAAATCACCAGGGTAAATCTGGGTGTAAGAAACAATCCTGGTATCCTGGTATCCGGTCATGATTTAAAAGACCTGGAAGTGCTTCTGGAACAGACGCAAGGGACTGGTGTAGATGTTTATACACACTCTGAAATGCTTCCGGCACACTACTATCCTGCCTTCAAAAAATATCCGCATTTTGTTGGTAATTATGGGAATGCATGGTGGAAACAGAAGGAAGAGTTCGAATCGTTCCACGGACCAATTTTAATGACAACCAACTGTATCGTTCCGCCAAAGGACAGCTACAAAAACCGTCTGTATACAACGGGAGCCGCCGGATATCCTGGCTGTCCGCATATTGATGGTGAACTCGGCGCAAGCAAAGACTTCCATACACTTATTGAGCATGCAAAGAAATGTGCGCCACCTGCCCAGATTGAAGAAGGTGAAATTATCGGTGGTTTTGCTCATGCACAGGTACTTGCTCTTGCAGATCAGATTGTCGATGCTGTAAAATCCGGTGCCATTAAAAAGTTTGTAGTAATGGCAGGCTGTGACGGACGTGCAAAAAGCCGCAGCTACTACCGCAATTTTGCAGAAGCACTTCCAAAGGATAGTGTAATCCTGACTGCCGGCTGTGCAAAATACAAATATAACAAATTAAACTTAGGAGATATTAACGGAATCCCACGTGTTCTGGATGCCGGTCAGTGCAACGACTCCTACTCTCTGGCTGTAATTGCTCTGAAACTTAAAGAGATATTTAAACTGGATGATATTAACGACCTGCCTGTTATTTACAATATTTCATGGTACGAACAAAAAGCCGTAATTGTCCTCCTTTCTCTGCTTTACCTCGGGGTAAAAAATATTCACCTGGGACCGACACTCCCGGCATTTCTCAGTCCAAATGTAGCTAAAGTACTGATTGAAAACTTCGGAATCGCCGGAATTGATACTGTAGAAAACGATATGAAACTGTTTTTTGGACAATAATAAATTTTGTTTCACGTGAAACATAGCTAAAAAATAATACAGCCATAATGCTTCGTTATTTCGAATCATTATGGCTGTTCTGTTTTATGTTTTTACAGCCCATTTTTATACATATGATTCATCAGATCCTCGATCCTTGATTTTGCTGAAGATATTTTTTCACTTCCGCCTTCAAATACTCATACCTTTTCCTCTTTTCTTCTTTTTGAAAATGAACCTCACGGAACTGTTCCGGGTTTTCTCTGTAATCGAGTATTTCATCGCCGAACTGTTCGCTTGTCAGATCAAAACAACAATCCCCCACTACATTGTAACAGTGATAATTTCCACCTGGTCTGAGGATTCCGTATACTTTTCCGCCAAAAATATCCTGTGCCAAAAATGCAGTGATCGAACACTGACCCAAGGTTTTATTTTCTTTATTCCATCTCTCCCGCATTCTTGGTGCACAAGTATCTGCACACCATAAGTCCGACAATATATCATATAATTCTTTTGGATTTTTTATTTCCTCATATTCCTTTTCGATTGTCTGATAATGTCCAAACTCTGTCAGATTAATGTCTGTTGTCCCGCAGATTTTATTTTCCACATTCCAAACAGTCTGTCCATGTCTTACAAAATAAAAATGTCCCATAGTTTAAATCATACTCCTTTTATAGAAAAAAGCTATTTTCATGAAAGATTCCTTTCCATATGTGAGGATTCTTTTTATTTTACCATTATCTTTTCGCTCAATCAACTACTGTAAGCAAGTGCCCGATTACGTAAAAACACTTACACTTTTATAACCAGTGATAAGGCTACTTATATTAAAATCATTCACATTAAATTAAATATTTTCAATCTGCATTCACTACGCCAAATCAGATCTCTGCCTGAATAATATGTCCAAAATTCATTTCATCCTTAAATAAATCATACACATATTCCGGACTTTCCAAATATAATCCTGTCTCTTTATCTATAAGTTTTTCAAAAACTTCTGAATTGTAAAATTTATTCATAGCTTCGTCATATTCTATACTCTGATCAGTACTAATCATATCTATAATATCTTGTATCGAATATTCCAATAACTGATCTTTTTTACACATTTCTACTCATCACCTTTCTCAAAAGTTTCACACTCTTTTCTGTATGAAAAGAATATTGCGAAGAAGTCTTTTTATAAATCATTCCCTTTAACAACGTTTCGAAATCTATGATTTCATTTTCATACTGTCGAAACAACAAAGCCATATTATCATCTGCAACAGGACCTATAACGATATCATATTTGTTATCTTTATTACACAAAACATCCTGTACATCCATAAATGCTCTACTTCTATTATTCATTACGAATTTTGCCCATTCTTCCGTTGTTCGTATCCCGAAATCCTTAATTCTAAGATTATATAACTCCTTAAAATTATCATTTATCTCATAAACATTCAAAATCGGTGATTGTCCATAAATTTTTGCTACTCTTATCGCCATTTTTTCGGCTTGTTCTTCAATATCCGTCAGATAAAATCCCTGACCAAAATCCTTGTATGGTCTGCACATTGCCAGATTTATATTATCGATTGCTATATTACTCCCATGATATAATCTCATAATGTACCTCCATTTTTTTTACATAAAATTTCCAAATCATCTAATATAGTATCAAAGTCCAACGTATGTTCCACATCATAATTTTCTTTAATAAAAGCTATTCCTTTAAATTGAAAAAGATACCGAAAGGCCTCTTTACTGCTCAGCTTATGCCTATTGGCAAATTCATTTACACACGCAACAGTAAAACCGATTTTTCTTTTCTGTTCACTCATTAAAAAACTTCCTTCCTGCATTTAAACATGCCTAATTATTGCCTATAGTTTAATCGTATCATAAGTTCTCTTATTTTTTACAAAAACACTCTGCTTGCCAAATTTATCTGTTTTTGTTCTAATCATAATATGAAAATTGAATTTTTTCTATATAAACATATTTTGTAACATAAATTTCTTAATATTTTGCAATTCATCACACCTCTGCTGGTGAAGAGTGATGAGGTTATCGAGGTTAGAAAAATATAAACCAATTTTTTCTTGCTCTGATTTATTCGGAATCTTCAAGCAAAGATTTTCCAACACTGTTTGACTGATATTTTTATTTGCACTATTAGTAGCTTGTGCCATAATTTGATTTCGTACGGATTCTATTCCAAATAAAAACCTTTTAAAATTATTATCCAATCCATATTCATCTCGAAATCTTATAATAAATCCAGAATATGTTGTATTTTCAAGATTTTGTAGTACTAAGGCAGCTTCTCCTACACCTTCCAATTTTACCGAAGAGCGTACAAACAATACATCTCCCTTCTGCAAATTATAATCTTTCAGCTGTGAATCAGATGCCATTGCCTTCCCTAAATTTGTACCATCAATCACATTATTTCCGAATATATTTTGAAGATTTACAAATGGAAATCCTATTCCCATGGCTTCTTTGGAAAAGTTCATTCCATTCTTCAATGAACCAAGTTCTCCCAACTTACGCTGTTCCCAAGCATCAGTAATTTCAACTCACATCCTCACGAGGAGGATGACGATTCTTTTTGCATATTTTTCTTTATTTTGCATATTTCAACTCACATCCTCACAAGGAGGATGACGAACTCTTTTACTTCTTCATCATAGTGTTCAACATTTCAACTCACATCCTCGCGAAGAGGATGACCTTACGGAGTAGAACTTTTCTACAGTTACGGAACTTTTCAACTCACATCCTCACGAGGAGGATGACGGGCAGAACAATTGAGGGCAAAATTGAAGAAGCTTTTCAACTCACATCCTCACGAGGAGGATGACAATGTTAGATTATAGCTTTTTCTACGACTTATCTTTTCAACTCACATCCTCACGAGGAGGATGACGTTCCAGGCGAGCAGACAAGATTATATAGATCTGTTTTTCAACTCACATCCTCACGAGGAGGATGACAGTTTCCGGATGATGCGGAAAGCACATCAAGACCTTTTCAACTCACATCCTCACGAGGAGGATGACACGGGCATCTTGCAACCGGAACACTCAAGGACTTTTCAACTCACATCCTCACGAGGAGGATGACTAGTTCCTGTGTACATCGTGATTCCTGTCGAATCTTTTCAACTCACATCCTCACGAGGAGGATGACGCAACGGCGATGTTGCTATCGGTATGGCAGATGTTTTTCAACTCACATCCTCACGAGGAGGATGACGTCAATCCGTATGGATTATAACAAACGATTCCATTTTCAACTCACATCCTCACGAGGAGGATGACATGTACCTTTTGCCTTTGCCTGATAACCGAATTTTCAACTCACATCCTCACGAGGAGGATGACCGGGATACATACTCGTGGAGTGAAAAAAGACGATTTTTCAACTCACATCCTCACGAGGAGGATGACATCTGCAAAAAATGGACAAATTAATGGAAAAATTTTTTCAACTCACATCCTCACGAGGAGGATGACAGCAATTTTAAACAAAATCTTTTCATTTAAAATCAAACTTTATATACACTATAACATATTATTCGCTATTTTTTATATCTATAACTCTATATTATATCCTTTTTCTTCCCAAAAATATTCATATTCTGGTGCGAATGATTCAGCAAATTACTGTTCACTTGCCTTTCGCACTCCACGTTTCCCTGTTCCATCACTACGATTCCATTTTCCCTAGTGCAGTGCCTTTGTTGGGCAAGCTTTTGTGCATTCATAGCAAAGAATGCATTCAGTTCCATTTTTTCGCTTTCGGGATTCTTTATTAACTTCCACGTTCATCGGACAGACGCGCAAGCATTTGTCACAATGAATACATTTACTCTCGTCACAATGGACACGTAAAAATGAAAAATAACTCATCGGCTTGAGGAATACCGTAACAGGACACAGATATTTGCAGAATGCACGATTATCCTTGAGTACAAATGCCAGTCCGATACCTAAGATATAATAAAGTACATTTCCTACGATGAATAGCCAAAACATAATTTGTTCCAGGTTTGCAATTTTTATCAGCATCAAACCGGATACCAACGCTAATGACAGTATAAACATCACATAACGAAGAAAACCAAGCTTCTCTTTTCGTGGATTTTGTGGCTGTTTGTAAGGTAGAAAATCCAGCACCATGGCTGTCCAACAGGCATAACCACACCAACCGCGCCCAAAAAACAGTGGACCAAATATTTTCGCCACAGCATAATGAATAGTTGCCGCTTCAAAAACGCCTAAGAACAGATAGTACCAGAATCCCTCAATCTGCATATTTTCATGGGAAATTACACCGAGATACAACAACATATAGCTTCCCACTGCCAATTGTATGAAATGCCTGGCATGCCGTTTTCCGGCGGTAAATAGTGCTGTTCCCAGCCCAAGGCAGCCTCCTATGTAGCTAAAATTTAATAAATAAAATAGATTTTTCTTAACAAGCCACAGTGTAACTGCCACTATCTCAAATAGCAGAAATAGCAAAATTGATGGCACATATTTGCGAAACTTGTTTCTTTTAATTGGTTCTTTTTGTGCGGGTTTGCTCTGAACTCTTTTATCTTTATTCATAGAGGCCTCCTTATCATTTAGCTTTTATTCTTAATTATACGTTCCGTCCCGTGATTTCAGCAAGTGAGAAAATAGAAAAGTAACACAAAAGGATGTGCTATGGCAACTTCTCCATTACCTTAACACATCCTTTTATATTATCTCAGTCGAGAAGACTCCCACCTCTTTTAGGTGGTGAGTAACAGCAAATTTATCTCAGTGGGAGTCCAATCTCCGACTGAGATAAACGCTCCGCGAGGATGCGCAGT
>OHAC01001228.1_pt1 | contig 24205 bp, 11 predicted proteins | sample 1577051 | NCBI WGS metagenome assembly OHAC01 (sample SAMEA3541499, study PRJEB24748) | human gut metagenome | biome: human gut; feature: human-associated habitat; material: faeces | place: China | collected 2012 | reverse complement strand
GACGATTGTGTATTCAAAATACAAAGCAAAATACATAAACCATCATACAAGGATGTAATAATTTAAAAAGCTGCCACTTTATCGAAATATATGTTTCGTAAAGTGACAGCCTTTTTAAATCAGGTTATTCTGTAAAAGTATAGCGGACAATATATCCTTTGGAATCTCCATCATTTTATGAGTCTGGTAAATGAAAAACAAAAGTTATATTACTTGACTAAACGTAACATATATGTTACATTTTTGGTACAAATAAAACAAATGAGGAAAATAAATGAGTAGAAATGATGAAATAGAAAAGAAACAGCAAACAATCAGAGAAGAACTGATTGTGCAATATATTAAATATAGAAAAATGAAACATCTTACACAAGATCAACTGGCTGCTTCCATGGGAATTAAAAGACCGAATATAAGTCGGTTTGAAACAGGTCAAAGCAATCCCACATTAGATTTGTTAGTAAAAATGGCGGAGTGTATGGACTTGGACATTAAAGTTGAATTGGTGGAAAAAGGAAGGGAAATGAAAGATGAAAAGGAAGAATAGTTTATTTTATTCAAATATTGATAAGACAGAAGAAATAGAGGCGTTTATGGATGAATTAGAGAAATATGCAGAAGCGGGAATTAATCCAGTATATATTATAAACAGACCTCTGGAAGAAAAGTTTGCAGTTTATAACTATGAAAAGGCTCTTGTATTGCTTATTCCAAAACATAAGCTTTTATTTATTGATTATGGGAATAATGTGGAGAAGTTTGAGGACTTTTGCGAAGATTTTACAGAAGATTTAGGACAGTTATCTAAGAAATATAATTACATGAAAATTCTGGGAAGACCAAGGTTATGGAAAACAACTTATATAGAAAAATATAATTTCAAAGATATAAAGGAGCAGAATCTGGCAGAATTTCTGGAGAAAAACGAGTTAGCAACGAAGGAAGATGAAAGAAAAGGAGAATTTTTAATTTCTTTACTTACAGGCAGCATCAATGACGTAGAGAGAACTGGGCTGGAGTATCCGGATACAATTTTGGAAAAAATCAGAAGAAAGATAATTTTATTTGATGGTGACCAGACACGTTTTATTTTCGATGAACCACATAAGGATAAAATTATAATACAAGGACTGGCAGGTACAGGAAAAACGGAACTTTTATTACACAAAATAAAAGAATTGTATTTAAAAAAAGAAGATTTAAAAATTGTTTTTACCTGTCACAATAAAATTCTTGCGGAGAATTTGAAAAATAGAATTCCAGAATTTTTTGATTTTATGAAAGTAGATGAACAGATTAAATGGAATGAAAAATTGTGGGTAATGAGTGGATGGGGATCAAAAAGTGATCCTGATTCCGGAGTATATAGTTATATATGTAATCACTATAACATTCCATTTGACAGATTTTCATATAGCATAACATTTGACAGTGTGTGTAAGAAAGCATTGGAAAGGTTGAATGGTCTGGATAAATTTGAAACATGTTTTGATTATATTTTGATTGATGAAAGTCAGGACTTTACAGATAGTTTCTTTGAACTGTGTAAAAAAGTTACAAAGAATTGCTTATATATAGCGGGTGATATTTTCCAGAATATTTTTGAAAAAGAGTCTGTAAGCGAAGTTCATCCAGATTTTCTTTTAAATAAATGTTATAGAACAGATCCTAAAACACTTATGTGTGCTCATGCCATAGGAATGGGATTATTCTCGGAAAATCCGGGGCAGTATATGCGATGGCTGGATGAAAAGGCATGGGATGCCTGTGGATATGATATCAGGAAAGAGAATGGGTATTATGACTTATATAGAAAACCGCTAAGAAGATTTGAGGATCTTGGAAAAACTGAACTTAAAAATATTGAGATTATACCGACTGACAGATCAGAGTATATTACTTGTATCATTAAGATCATAGCAGAACTTCGAGACAATAACCCTACGCTGCAGCCAGATGATATTGGAATTATGTTTTTGGAAAATACAAATGAAAATTATACGCTGGCAAATAAGCTTCAAACGGTTATTTTAGAGAACTTTAAATGGGAAGTGAATATAGGATATGAATCAAAAGAAAAAAAGAAAGGAACTGTGTTTGTAAGCAATAGAAATAATGTAAAAGGTCTGGAATTTCCATTTGTGATTTGTATGATGCAGCAAAAATTAGATCGTGATTTACAAAATAGAAATTCTATTTATATGATGTTGACCAGGTCATTTATCACATCATATTTTATTATGCCGGATGAAGATGCAGATAGTGTTAAAATGATACTCAAAGGAGTAGAATTTGTAAATACAAAGGGATATCTTCATATAAAGGAACCAAACGAAGAACAAAAAATAAAATTAAATAATGCCATCATCAACAAAGAAAATATTTATAAATCTCAGAAAGATAAAATAGAAGAGATTATGGAAAAATTAGGTGTTGAAAGGGAGTATAAGACAAAACTGCGTGAAATTATCAAGACGGCGGCATATAAGGAAGAGTTGGACTATGATAAATTATATGAAATAATCAGAATGAATTATAGTTTAATGAATTAAAGAAAGAAAAGATATCATGAAAAAATTAGAAATAAAAATGGGAGAATATTTTTATGAAAAAGTGATAAAGCCTGTCAGGACGAAACAGGAGATCATATTACTTTTATTGGAAACACTGAAACTCATAAATAATATGGAACAGGATATCACACAGGAAAAAGGAAAAATCGTGATATATGTTGACAAAATGAGCAGAGTATTTTATCAAACGGAGAATAAAGCATTTTCGATATATTTTCCATTTATATTGGAGAAAAAGGAAATTGACTATAGAGTTTATGATAGTGAAACAAATCTGACTATAACAGATAAAATGATATCATTATTGATAAGCATTATAAAGAAAAGTGAGGAAAATCGAAAATCGTTGGAGATGGTAGTAGATTCAATTTGTGAAGGTGCAAAAGATTTTGAATATAATGAAATTGAAGATATTTGGAACTTGTTTTCTAAATTGTGGTATATGGAGACGGGGTATATAAGATATGATTATGATCCAGTACATGAAAATAAAAAATTACACCCATTGCATCATCTGGATGTTAATTATTCCGGAAACGTTACGTATAAATTGGGACTGGAAAGGCATATAAAACTGGAAGAAATGAGAGATATATTAGATATATCGACGGAATGCAAATATCTGAAATAAAAGTCTGAAGGAATTTACAAAGGATGAAATCTTTCTGTTGCAAATTTGCATCAGCGTTCTTTTTGTGGTAAACTACGATACGGAAAGAACATGTGCTTAATGGATTGCAAAGAGCAGGGGAAAGAAAAATTATGACAGAAGAGACAAGGGAAATTACACCTGGAAACAGGATCATAGAATTGTGCGAAGAAAATCAGATTTCACAGAGGGAGCTGGCAAGAAGAATCGGTATTACGCCTTCGCAGATCAGCCGGATCATCAAGGGTGAGACACGGACGATCAACAGTGATATCCTGATGGCAGTGGCAAGGGAATTTGAAGTATCTACGGATTACATACTGGGTGTGGAGAACAGGAAGCGGGAGATTTCCGGAGAGGATACCAAAGGCGGAAAGGAATCGAAATTTTATACACCGATGCTGCTGATGAGTTCTTCTTTTCCGATTGGAGGCTGCATAGACTTTATAGAAGCCCTTCAGGATAAAGATGAAAAGAAGATGGCATATGCGGAGTATTATTATTTCAGCGGGCAGCATGAAAAGGCAGTAGCTTATACAGAATGTTATCTGGATTGTGAAAATGTGATGCTGAAAATGTCTGCCTGCCTGATCTATACTTTTGCAAATCTGTCCCTCAATCATATCAATTCCGCAAGGATGGGACTGGATCGTCTGAGAGAGCATCTGGCGAAAGTGATGGATGAACAGGCAGACATAAGAACAAGAGCCTTTGGTGTATTTGTGGCATCAGCGGCACATACTCTTTTACATCTGCAGATGGGAGATATTCCCCCGCTGTCTGACTACATCGGGGAATTTAAAAAGGGGAAGCAGCTCTGGGGTGCCTATGTGCTGGCACACAGAGCTTATCTGAATAAAGAATACGAGCGTTCCCTTGGCATCGTGGAGGCTTGTCTGATGACTACAAAAGAGATCTATCCGATCTCCATGATCTATCTGAATCTGGTGGCGGCGATAGATGCCATGAATCTGATGCAGATCGAACAGGCGAAGCGCTATTTTATGAAAGCCTGGGAGATCGCAAAGCCGGATAATCTTATTGAAGGAATCGGTGAGCATCACGGACTTTTGCAGGGACTGATCGAGACCTGCCTGAAGCGGGATTATCCGGAAGATTACCAGAAAATCATAGCCATCACTTACAAATTCAGTTTTGGCTGGCGCAGGATACACAATCCGGACAGCAAGGGAGATGTGGCAGACAATCTGACAACGACAGAGTTTACGATAGCAATGCTTGCCAACCGCGGCTGGAGCAATCAGGAAATAGCAGACTATCTGCAGATTACGCATCGGACAGTCAAACAGCATATGACCTGTATTTTTAATAAATTGAATATCTCTAACAGGAAACAGTTGAAAGATTATATGCTTCGATGATTGAAGCGGAAAAACGGACATTTTGACAGGAAATGTCCGTTTTTTTTTACAAATGGACGATGTGTGTAAAAGAGAATTGAGATAAAATGAAGACAGGAGTGTATCTTTGCGATGCAGGAGAAAGATTTGTAAAAAAGAAGGAGGCGTGGTCTATGGAGAGAGAAAAGGCAAAACTTTCAAAGCGAATGAAAAAAGTGATCAGTACCTTGCTGGTGACGGCACTGACGCTTGGCAGTATTCCGGCGGGAACATTTCTTGGCGAAGCACTGGATGTTCACGCGGAAGCAGACTACAGTCCACAGAAGCTGGGTGTAGGTGTAATGTGCAATGACCTTACAAGTGGGGGCAATGCGGATAAGATATATAAGGCATTGGTAAGGACAAATTCAAAATCAGAAGACAGCAGCAACGGCAGTATTTACAACAATATCGGCATGCTGGGGTACAAATACAGTGCGTCAAGAGCCGGTTCCGGAATTGCATACTGCGCAAATCTGCAGAAAAAATATCCGGTGCTTTACAAGCTGGGCAATCAGAAGCAGATCCAGCAGGGAGTCATGGCGTACATCACAAATGACAGACATACGAATATAAAACATGTAAAAAAGAGAACCCAGTATGGAAAAATCATCCTCGGTTATCCGACCAGTGAAAAAAATGATCTTTTCTGGGTAAGCCAGAAATATCATACAGAGGAACATAACAGTGATGGAAGCTGGACAGTTGGTGATACGGATAAATGGGCAACCTTAAATCCACGGAAAGGCTACAACCAGCAACTGGCAGTCTATATGACAACCGTAAAAGGCTGCGGAAGCTGTGGAAGCGCCAAGATTGAAAATGTGTCGCTTGCATTTAAAGACAGTACTTCACCGAAAATAGACAGCATCCGCATTACCGGAGCAAAAGATTCGGATGAAGAAAGGACATATTTCAAGGCAGGCGAGACGCTCTATGTCAGAATGCGTTTCAGTGAATACGTGCGTCTGGCGGATAATAGCAAGGGCAGCGCACAGTCTAAAAACATCAAACTAGCACTGTCACTTTCCAAAGCAAATACAGCGGATGTAACACAGATCAAGGCAGATCTGGTCAGCCTGAAAGATGATGTGGCAGTTTTTTCCTATAAAATACCGGCAACGGTTGATGTAGCCGGAAAAAAAGAAAATATGGATTTTACGGTATCCGGTCTGGCGGATATCAGTGCACAGGGCAGCCTGATCGTAGAATCTGGAAAATCTGGATTTAACCGGGCTTTTGTGGATGGAGGCGGAAGTACACTTTCTGATGGAAGCGCTACTATGAAGAAGCTGAAAAGTGCGGTTGGAAACACAGAATATCAGAAACTGAAAAAAACGACAAGTGCCATCACTGACCTTTCCGGTAATCCGCTGGATATTGGCAGCTTCCGGGTGAATGGCAAGACGCAGGGAACAAAGGTCACAGCCAGTGTGCTGGATGCGGTGAATCCGATCATTGCAAACGTTGCACTTGGGGTAAGCGGGCAGAAAAATACAACCCAGAATCCAGATGAAAAATATTATATCAAGGCAGGAAGCCAACTGAATGTATCGATCGATATCAGCGAGAAACTGAAAAATATTTCCAATGCGGAACTTGAGAAGATACAGGCAGTCCTGAACATCAAGGATAACAATGGCAGTAATGTAACCACAAAAGCAAAAAAGGGTTCCAGAAAATATAACAAGAAAACAGGTCGTACTACGATTGGTTTTGAGCCGGTGACGATCACATCCGATATGAAAATGGAAGTGCCGGCAGGTACACCGGACGGAAAATCTTTTTATAAGATTACAGTTAAAAGACTGAACAATGCATCAGTGCTCAGAGATTTTTCGGATAATATAGTTTCTGTGGCAGATGATCTGCGCACAGAGACAAAGAATAATTTTTATCTTGACAATGAAGCACCGGTCATCAAGATCGACGGCAATGTAATTGACGAAACGGCAAGTTACGAGATGGCGCCGATCAAGACAGAGAATGTAAAAAGCGAAGTTTATCAGGTTGTTTACAGCGTGGAAGATCTGGATACGGTAAGTAAAAACAGCATGAAGCCGTTTGCATCCACAGTTCTGAATGCCGGCGGTTCACTGAGTGTGGATCTGCAGGGAAGTGATGCTGCAACCAATGCGTTCCTGTATAAGATATCAGAAAGCCCGATCACAGAATACAACAGCGGTTATAAAGCCGGACAATCAAAGACTGAGATTCCATATAAACTGCTTAAGAACGACAGTAAAATTTATCTGGCACTGAAATTCAATGACAGCACAGATTATTCTGCCTTAACTTCCGGTATCAAAGTAAAAATCACGGCACACGATATCAACGGCAACACCGGAACAGCAACGGCAAACTATAATTACACACCGCGGGATAAGATTGCGCCGACAATCGCCTATGAGACTATGAAGCTGAAAGAAAATACCGACAGCAGTGCATACGAAGAAGTGACTGTACGCATCACAGATATCGGTGGTATCGACACGGCAAACATCTGTTACGAATGGGTGAAAGACGGAGAAACGGTTCCGGATGAATTCAGGAAGCCGGCAGACAGCAGTCTGATAAAAGTGATAAAAAGAGTAAATGGAAAAGTAACGGAATGTTTGGCAACGATACGTACGGAAAATGTAGCGGCAGGAAGCACCTATCAGGCAGGACTTTATGTATCGGCAAGTGATATCTCAGGAAATGCGGTGAAGAGCGGAAAACTGGCAGATGTTTCGATCGATATGAATCTTCCGACCGCAGAAATTGCCGTTCCAGGAGATGGAATCAATAAAAAATCATCTCTGATCGTCAGCGGACCATATACGACATCGCAGAGTGATGTGGGGATGTTTGTGGCAGTACAGGACCCGATGGAAGCAAATAAATATTTTGTAAGAAGCGTGTCAGGTAATTCTTCGGATATTGCGGCTGATGGAGAAGAATATCTGGATGCAGAAAAATTGCCGTTTTCTTCCTCTTATGACAGAAACGAACTTTCCAGATGGTCTTATGCAACAATCAGCGTATCCGGAAGCAGTTATACCATAGATACCATCAATGCACTGGATGCTTCCGGAATGGAAGTACAAAGAGACCGTTTCCTGGCGATCGCAGGTGACTGCTACTATGGAACATTGTCTGTCATGATGGGAACCGGACTGTTAAGTGCGTTTACCACAAAGGGAAGCAAACAGACCTTTGATGCAACAAAAGGTATGGTTGCAGACAAAACTTTCGTCATGACACCTGATGTTTATGGATTTTCAGATAAAAAATATGTTACAGCAGGGGAGTATGCTCTGGATACAACACCGGCAAATGTGATCACAATTACGGCAGGTACGAAAAAAGGTTACGGGCAGCAGGTATACCGCGATCAGATCGGCAGCGATTACAATCCGGAAAAAGACGGGGCAGAATATCTGTCCAGTCTGGCGGGAGCTGCTTTTAACATCAACCTGTCAAACCAGAGAACCAATACGTTTGTGACAAAAGACATTGATTATGAGTCAGAAAATACTTATGTTGTACTGAAAAAAGCAGATACCGGCGAAGAAGTATACCGCTGGGATCTGATAAGCGGAAAGACAACGCAGACTGTGGAGATTCCGGAAGGACTGACACTGGAAGATGGTCAGTACAAACTGGAGGTGTCCATCAGCAATCGTCAGGGTGATTCGGAAAATCCGGTTGTGACACGTGTTGATTACGATGATATCTGGCTTTTCAATTATGAACAGGATAAGCCGGAAACGTTTGGTATCTCCAAAGTGACTACAAATATTCAGTTTAAAATATCCGATCCTTATGCATCGGCAAGACGTGCACCGTACTATGGATTTGAAACCATCGGTGATTATGAGTTCCGGCGCACGATAGAAAAGGACTATATGCAGGATCTCTCAACGGATGCAGACCGCGGCGCATATCAGAATGATAAAATTTATCTTGGAAACTGCAAAACGTATGCATCGGCAGACATGGAGACAATCACGTATGACCGCACGATCCGGTTCTTTGTGGATGGTATGAAGGAAAGTGACAAAAACAATTACTGGATCAAAATCTGGAGCGGAGATAACGAAGATTCTGTAAAATGGTTCCCGCTGGAGAATTTTGATACAGAAAAGAACGTGATGGTCTTTGATGTAAAACCGGTAGATATGGAAGCAGAATATAAGAGCTCAGATCTGGATGATTTTTACAGCAAAGTTGCACTGAACAAGTTCCAGCCTCTGATCCCGCTTCTTGCAGGAAGCAACAGTATTTCCTACCGGATCATGAATGTGGGCGGTGTGAAGTCGGATATTCATACCACGGAGATTTATTATGAGACTGCAGCACCGGAATTTAAAATGGAAGTAGAAAATGACGGTGCGGCAAAGCGGAATATGACTGCACAGGTGATGGCACTTGGCAGCACGCTGGTGACAGAAGATCCGCAGATGTATGAATCTGCATTTGCCGGAGAGGAAGAACAGGCACAGCCTGTATCAGACAGAAGTTTTACCTATGAAGAAAACGGACGGCATCTCTTTTATGTGATTGATGGATATGGAAACTTAAGCTACCAGCAGTTCTATATCGACCATATCGACCGGAATACACCAACCGCAGAATTTACTTCTCTGAAAACGGCAACAGAGGAAAGATATCCGGATCTGGATTCGGATTCGGATGAAGAAGCGGCTTCTTATGTCACACCTCCAAGTTTTGAGATTAATGTGACGGATAACTGGGATTTAAGAAAAGCCAATATTCAGCTTCGCATTGATGAAAATGATACACTTCAGGTCAGCAGCGAAGCAGGGGAGCACTGGAGCAGTGATGACTACAGTTATGCTTCCGAAAATCTGGAAAGAGACCAGGGACAGAATCTAAGCTATGTATTCTACGAATATCAGAATCATGAGGATGGCTCTTACAGTCTGAAGATCCAGGGTAATTTTAAGGCGGATATTGACCACAGCAAAGAAGAAGGCGCTCATATCCCGCACAAGATCGAACTGAAAGTTTCCGATGAAGTCGGAAATGAAACACAGCTCCTTTCCTCAGAACAGACAGGGACAGAGGAAGGATTTTACGGCATCAATGAATTTCCGCAGAAAATAACGGTGGAAGAATATCCGGAAGCACAGCAGGCGAGCCTGAATATGGGAACAAGAGCCCATATCCGGAAAATCAACGGCATTGAAGTTCCGGAGGTCATGTATACGTATCGGTATTTTACAGACCGTTTTACCCTGTCAGAAGCAGAACACATGGTGAAGCAGTTTGATGTACCGATAGACAATGCAAACTCGATCGTCAAAGATTATTTTGGCATTACCAAGGATGGTACGTATGAGATTGAGTATGATGATATCTGGGGTTATCCGTATACCGAAACGTTTACACTGAAAAATTTCTTCGGAGATTATTCCGCACAGACGCAGTACAGTACGACCGCAAAGACAACAGAGGATGTTGTGGCAACGATCGAGGGTGTCAGTGAAAATGCGGTGATATCCTTAAAAGAAACTGATAAAACAAGCGAAAATTATACCGTAAGCTGGAATAAGAAAAAAACAAAAGCAACGGTTGTATTCCACCAGAATGATACTGTTTTGTTTGAACTGACAATTCCAGGTGCGGCGGAACAGAAAACGGTAGAATACAAAGTCAGCGTGGAAAACATCGATAAAGAGGCACCAAAAGCAGAGGATATCAAGGTTTACTGGAATCTGAAAGAAAAAGGTGATATGCAGGAGGGAAATGTGCTGGATATCAGTACACTGACTGATGCCACGACCACGCAGGAGATTGAAGTGTGGATCGCCTCCGACCTGGAAGATCTGTACGCAGTAAATGGAAAAGAACTGCGTCATACCTTTGCATATTCGAAAGATATGGAACGAAGCTACACTTTTGAATACAGTGACGAAGTGGGAAATGAAGGAACACCGATCACCGTGACGCTTCCGGATGAACTGGTCATGAAACCTTATGAAGAACCGGTGGAGGAAGAAGGCGTATTTCCGGCAGATACGGAAGCACCGGCGGTAGCGGCAGATGTCTATGCGATCTATGATGGCATGGCAAATTACTACGGAGCATGGATGCCGGGCGAAGATGCATTCTCCGATATCGAAAATCAGATCGGCGGCAGCGGCGGCTACCGGATCGTTTATACTCTGACGGATGTTGGCAAAACGAAACTGATCGTGCGGAACGGTTTACATGCCGACACCGGAAACCTGACGTATGACAGTGCTTCCGATGAGATTGACGGCGTGAAACTGGATCCGGTCAGCAAGGCACTTCTGATCACAAAACCGGCACAGTTGACGGTGATCGCCATTGACCAGGCAGGCAACTTTACGGCACATGATCTGGAAGTTGCGGCAATCGATGAGGAAGGACCGACCGTGACCGTACAGAAAGTTGGTCTGAGCTTTACCAGAATGCGTCTGAAGTTCTACACGGATGACAATTCAGACCGGAACAACGCAAAAGGAACGATTGTCCCGGTAACGGCAGGCCTGCAGAAAGGTCTGGATGAGCAGGGTTACTATTACTACATGGATGTGGAAAATAACGGAACCTACCGTGTGATCTTCAAAGACTGCACCGGAAACCGTAAGACACAGGCGATCCAGGTGACGGAGATCGACAAAGATGCACCGAAGATCAGCGTATCTTCCTGGAGTCCATGTTATGTAAATGAAGGCAAAGCTTATGAAAAGCTGGCACCGACCACACCGACGAAACAGTCAGTCGTTCTGAGTCTGGATTTCAACAAGACTACATCAGAATTGAAAGTATACTATAAACAGAATGATAACTGGGTAGAAGATCCGGGAACCTTCTCGAAAACCAACATCGAACTTGGCGGCAGAAAAGGAACGGTAGAATTTTTCGAAGCCGTACCGGGAATTGTTAAGATCACAGCAACTGCACCAAACGGTGTGACAAATGAACTGACCGATATCAATCTGGTAAAGATCATTGATAAAGAAGCACCGCAGGTTACAGTGACGCAGACCATGGAAAACAACCAGGCGAAAGTGGTATTCCGGGCAAATGAAACCGTCTTTGTAAATGGCTGCGGACTGAGCAGACAGTATGGCGGCGGCAATGACATTCCGGTGAAGATCACAGCCAACGGAACTTATACCGTTACCTTTGCGGATGTGGCAGGAAATGTTACGGAAAAAGAGTTCGCGGTAGATACGATCGACGATATCCCGCCGGTTGTCTATGCGGCAGGTATTCCGGAAACGTATGTAAAATCCAAAGACTGCAATGTAAAAGTAACATTATCAGAAGCAGGAACGATCACATTCCGTGGCAAAGATTACAAAGTGAAAGCACCACAGGACAAAAACCAGGATGGACAGTTCACAGGAGATGAACTGGACTGGATCAGACTGCCGATCGAGGCAAATGGCAGCTATCAGGTAAAAGCAACGGATAAAGCCGGTCTTGTCTCTTACCGCGTGCTGGAGATCAGCAAACTCGATGATATCGCACCGAGCATTCAGTTTGATGAACCGACGGTCAACGCATTCCAGGGTATGACAGCAGCCGAACTGAAAGAAATGCTGCTGGATGGATCTACCTTCCGTCTCTGGGACAATGCAGACGAAAATCCAAACGTCAGCCTGAAAACTTCGCTGACAGACAGTGAGTTAAATGAACAGGGTATCCATGAAGTATACTATCTGCTATCTGACCATGTAGGCAATGAAAAGACGGTAAAACGTTATGTCAAGATGATAAGTTCTGCAAACCTGAAGATCACGGCAAACGGACAGATGATGCTTCCGTGTGACACCACGATCCTGAAAACACCGGATGTAGAACTGAAGCTTGAGAAATCAAAACGAAACGGTGAATCGTTCAAGGTATATTATGAAAAGGGAATCCAGAAAGCAGGAGTTATGAAAAAAGCAAGTGTGACCAAAGATGGCAGACTGACCGGTCTCGAAGCCGGATTCTATACCCTGTACGTAGTAACACAGAACAAAGAAACTTATTTGACCTATCTTTATATTGATACCGAACAGTAAAGGGGGGCAGGTATATGAGTAAGAGAAAAAGTAAAATATTGATCAGAAGAGCCATCTGCCTGATGCTTTCGGCAGTGGTAGGATTTACGGCACTTCCGCTGGAAATGCTGGCAGCACCGCAAAGTGCCGGGGAGCAGCAGGAGGATGTTCTGTCATTGGAGAATGATTTTATATCTGTCCATATGTCAGGAAAAAACGGTGGATTTTACATCTCCAATCTGGAAGGTGACAAGACCATCAAATCCGATAACAACAAAGACCTGTTATATCATAACGATGAATATGACACTTCCTTTACTTCCTTTCGGATTACCAGAAATGGCGAGACAAAAGACTATATTTTTGGCGGCGATTATTCCTTTGAAGGGATGCAGTCCGGCGAAGTGAATGTTTCCAAAGATGCAAAAGGTCTGTCAGCAACATGGACACTGGGTGAACTGACCTTCACCCAGCGCCTGGAGCTGGCAAATACCGGATCAAATGAACACGGCATGGTGATGATCCATTATGATGTACAGAATCATGGCACAGAGGATGTCAAGGTTCAGGCAAGAATGCTGCTGGATTCCGCGATCGGGGATCAGGATTACGTATGTTATGAAATACCGGACACTTCCTACGAGAGCAGTTTCATTGAGAAAGAGTGTGTGATCGATGCGTCTCAGATTCCGACTGCATTTTATGCATACGATGACCGCTATAGTCCGACGGCAACGGCATCGACTGTGATTTCTTCCAAAGGAATGTTAAAAAAGATTGCGTTTGCACACTGGAATTCTCTGGCAGCGACCGATTTTGATTTTGCCCCGGATACCACACTGGATTTTACCAGTGCAGGAAATGACCAGTACGGTACTGCGGACAGTGCCATGGCAATGTACTATGACCTCGGCACGATCGACGCAGGAAAAGAAGGGATCGTAAATACATATTATGGAGTATTCTCCAACGAGAAAACCGATCTGGAAAAAGATACCGTTACCTTCAATATGTCTGCACCGTCGGTTCTGGAGCTTTCCGCAGATGGCAAACATTATATTTCCACCTGCAACCGGGAAGAAAACGGCAGCTTCAAAGAAGATGGTATTTTTGATATCCAGGCAACCCTGAAAAATATATCAGGAAATACTAATTATAAGAAAATTGTAGTTGCGGCATATGCAGCGGAAGGATTTACACCGCTAAGCGAAAAACAGGAAGATCTCCCATATGAAACCAGCTATGCAGTTCCATATCAGAGTACCTATATCAATTTCAATGACGGTACACAGATCAAGATTCCATTTTATTTCCGGGCAGATGTAGACAGTGCCTCCAGCTACCGCAAGATCACGTTCAGGGTATTTAATCTGCCGGACGATACGGATGCCAGACTTTTATATGAAAATATGTTGTATGAAACGTCGATGTACATTCTCTGTCCGGGCGGAAACGGAGAACTGCCACGGATTACCTTCCACAGTGCCACACCGCAGATCCTCTACAATGAGCTGACAAGACACCTCTATGTAAGTGGAAACAATTTCTCCATGCTGGAGGATAAGAGCCGTTATACGCTTTATGCACAGGGAGCGGCAGATAAGCAGAAATACGAGATCCCGGCGGAAAATATTTCCGTGGATACCCAGGAAAACAAACTGGATATTCTGTTTACAAAGGAAATGAAACCGGATACCTATCAGCTTACGTTTGAATGGACGGAGCCGCCGTCAGGAGTGGATAAGATCACAACCGGTGATGCCCTGCGCGTGGTGATGTCCGGTGATATCCGCTACCGCAACGATTATTACGGTATTCTGGCAGTCGTTCAGGATAAAGGAAAAACAGGGGAAAATGCAACTTATCAGATAAAAACCTATACAAGCGAAGACGCGTATAACAAGGATAAAAAGAATTACGAAGAAACGCTGCTTTTCTTCCAGGGAAGTTTCATAAAAGACGATACCTTTGATGCCGGTGAAAATGGAACGAATGCCCGCTATGTGGCGAAATCCATTGACGGAAACAAAGACAAAGTAGTGATCAACGGCTGTATCGATGCCCTGGACGGCACGGTGGAAGTTACGCAGAAAGACGGAACGATCAATACGGATTTTTCCGATATTACACTGAATGCTTCCGTCGAAAATACCAGAATCTACAAAGGCAATGCAGGATTTACCAGCATTGAAAACGGAACGGAATACGGACTTGTCCCTTATAATATGGACGGAGAAGAGCTGGAAGGGTTTGAAGATGAGACGATCACGCTGATCTACCCGGCGGCACTCAACGGACTGATGACACTGGCCGGAATGGCATTCAACCTCTCGTTTGCGAGACTTGGTATGATGTATGATACCGATGCAGGAAAAGCGAATGCAGTGAAGGCCGAAGATGCGGCAGGATTTGTGATGTCGTTTTCGGCACAACTGGATCTCAGCTTTTTGATTCCGGTGTCCAGGCGAAGTGAAACAGCGAATAAAAATGATAAGGTCACACAGAACGTTTTCGCAGACGATGGTGCAAAAGCAGATGCACTGCGAAGCGAGTGGAATAAAACCTACAGATCGACAGGCAGCTCATCCGGCTCCCTGTATCAGGATGGAAAGAAGAAAAATAATAACGATGACGATGATGATGATGACGATGGCAGCATCGATGCAGGCGTAGAAGTGAAAAATGTCCTTTATGGTATGAATCAGGGATTCCTTGGTGTCAACTTTGCAGCGGAAGTAGCACTGCCGGGTTATACAGAGGCGATGCCAAAGATCGAAGGAACGCTGGAAGTCAATACCGTAAATGACTGGAGCATGAACGTCGAAGGAAATGCTTCGTTCCTGCGTTCTATCACGCTGGAGATCAAGCTGGGAATCAAGAGCAAAAACAAGATTCCGATCGTTGATAATCTGTATTTCTATGTGCAGGGTGTCAAACCGGGCATCAACCTGGATTCCTTTGGTGTATGCTGGATCCTGGGCGGTGGCGGCGGATTCGAAAATCTGTACGATACGATTTTCTGCTGCAGTCAGGTCCCGCCGATCCGACTTCTGCTGAGTGTATCCTTCAGCCTGTTCCAGGCGATGGAGGCCAGAGCAGACCTTTCCCTTGGACTGACGGGATTTGGTATTAAGGTATCCAATCTGAAAGTTGCAAATACGGATATTGAGATCATGGATTATGCAAAACTGGAGACCCAGTGGATACCATATTTTAAGACGCTGATCCAGTGCAGCATCAGTTATCTTGGCATCATAAACGGAAAAGGATATATCGTGATCGATGGAAGCAAGGGCGCACAGGAAGCTTTCGAAGCTTACGCAGAGGCAAGCATCAACATTCCGGAGGTAATCCCGCTGATCGGCGGCATGCAGGTCGGAGGAGCGGCGCTTGGACTGAACACCAGGCGTATATGGGGTGCACTGAAAGTCCTGAAATTCTCAACCGGTATTTCCTATGCATATGGCGGTGATCTTTCCTTTGGATCACAGGCAGAGGTAGAGCCGACTTATCCGGAATATCTGGAAGAAGCCAGAAATACGGAAGGACTTTCCGGCAGATGGTATGCAGTCGGATATGATGAGGATAAACAGGATATGCTTTACATGAGCATAGGCTCCAATATTTATGAGAGAGCATCTTCATCAGGCGGTGCACTGGCAGATGCAGATGGAAATGTGGCAGCCAGCCTTCAGTCTGATTTCACAAAGACATACCACAATTTCACACTCGGAGCGTTCACAGAAGGAGGCGCACAGGTACTGAGTATTGCATATTCAGCAGATTCAAAAGAAGAAGCGATAAAGGCAAAAGAAGGACTGCGGATCGTGGATGAAAGCAGCCAGAGCTATGCACTTCAGTATTATGACAACGATAAAACAGAGCAGGAAAACGAGAATGCAAATGCAAACTTCTCTTATAATGAAGAGAAAAAAGAAGCAACGATCGTTGTATCCTTTACAGATGCGAATTTATACAATAAAACTTATACGGTTACAACCGCAGCCGCATCAGAGCTGATCCTTTACGGAGTAGCACCTCTGCCGGAAGTTACCTCAGTACAGACGGACAAAAAACAGTACAGCAATACCGACCGCACGATCAATCTGACCTGGAGCGGCAATAAAAAAATGTCCGATCTGGAAAAACTGGATGTTTATATCATCGAAGATCCGGATGCAGATACCGAAGGCGGCACACCGATCGCATCGTTCGAAACAGCAGAGATCGCAAAAGGAAGTGCGGCGGTCCAGATTCCGGAAACCATGGAAGGCGGCAGTTATTATGTAAGACTTGTTTACAGCCAGGAAGAAGTTACCACCGGAATCCTTGATACGGAAACAGCCTTTACTTACACAAACAGCAATCAGCCGGCGGCACTTGCTTCTGTGAAAGCAGAAAATGCAGGCGATCTGCAGATCCGTGCTTCTCTGGATAACATCACGGATACAAAATGCCAGGGCGCACTGTTTAAAGTATATGAAGTAAATGCAAAAGGCGAAAAAGAAGAACTTTCGGATTACAATATATCCGCAGTCAAAGATGAGAACAATCAGATCTATGCAGTGCTTGGCGGAACAGGCGAAACAAAAGTGACGAATGAACAGGGCAAAGAAACTGTGGAAACCATCGGCCTTACGGCAGGCACAAAATACGTGATCGGTGCGACACCGTTTAACCGGCTTCTGGACAGCGAAGGAAACCTGACCGGAATCATCTATGGAGAAGAAACGTTTGCAGATGTGCTCACCTTAAATGAACCGAAGAAGGCACAGATCACACTGGAAGCAGATCAGGAAAAACAGCAGGTCGGAAGAATCGAAAATACACAGGATGAAAACGGGAATGTAAAAGAAGAAACGGTATATTATGATACTTATATGAAATCGGATATTACATTTACCGCACAGTCCGATATGGATATTTCCGGAACCTGGGTACTGGACGGCGAAGAAGGAAAAACAGGAACCTTTACACAGACTTCTTCGATTCCGATCGTCCTTAAAGAACTGGCAGACGGAGATCACACGATCCAGATTTACGGAACCAATGCAAACGGCGATGGATTTGAGAAGAGCTTTGTATTTGTGGTCGATACCACAGCGCCGACCCTGATGCTGACGTCCCCGACCAATGGTTCCGGGTTCGCAGAAGATGGAACGCTGACGATCAGCGGAATCACAGAAAGCGATGCTTATATGACAATCACTGTGGACGGAAAACCAGTTGCCAGAGAAAAGACGCTCCGGGAACTGGGGGCAGAGATCAGTGATGAAAATGAATTTTCCTTCAGCATCAACGTTGGAAAGGGATATTATAAGAAAGATATAGAGATTACAGTCAGTGATGAAGTCGGAAACAGTCAGAGTGCAAAATCCCGTATTTTTAATGAGGGTATGGGAAATATCAAAGCATTGGACCTGGTGCTGAGTGCCGATACGACAGACAGCACAGAAAAGCAGTGGGTATCTTATACAAACAAAAACCTGTATCTGCGTGATATGGACGGGGCAGAAGTAGCACTTCAGCTTTGCGGAATCACAAACGATGACCAGAGGATCGTGTTTAACGACCTCGATAACGTGGAACTGGAAGTGACTGTGATCAAAGGGGCGGCAACACTTGACGGCGATAAGCTGATCATCTCCAAAGACGGACACGGATTTGTGGAAGGTAAATGGCATCTGGCCAAAGGAGCAGCGATGAGTGTTTCCTGTACCTATGGCGCCGAAGTACTCGGACAGATAAAAGAAGAGGACGGTTATCAGATGATCTACCATGCAAATGGCGGAAACGGCGTGATGACCGACCCGAACAGTCCTTATAAGAAATACGATACCGTGCAGGCGGCAAACTGCAGCTTTACACGCGATGGCATGGAATTTGTCTGCTGGAACACAAAGGCAGACGGAAGTGGAACCACTTACCGTCCGGGTGACAAATTCTATATCACAGAAAATATGGAACTGTATGCTATCTGGGAGAAAACTTCCAATCCACCGACTCCACCGACGGAAAAACCATCCGTCGAAAAACCTTCGACCGATAAGCCAGATACACCGCAGGATGTGACGGTCGGCAAAGTTTACACGGTCGGAAAAGCAAAATATAAAGTAACTTCGAAAAATACGGTTACTTATGTCGCATCCACAAACAGGAGAGCGAAAAAGCTGACCATCCCGGCAACCGTCCGGATCCAGGCAAGACAGTTCAAAGTAACCGGTATCGGCGCAAAAGTATGCAAAGGCAATAAGAAGCTTACAACAGTGACGATCGGCAAGAATGTGACGACCATTGCGGCAAAAGCATTCTATAATAATAAGAATCTGAAGAAGATCAACATCAAGACGCAGAAGCTTGCAAAGATTGGAAAGAATGCATTCAAAGGCATAAACAAAAAAGCAGTCTTTGCCGTGCCGAAAAAAGTAAAGAAGAAATACAAAAAGAAGCTGAATGGAAAGACCGGATACTTGAAAAAAACAATGAAGATAAAGTAAAATGATGTGGGTGTCAAAAGTCCCCAACTATGATGCCTACGGATTGTTCCGTGCGTTGCACTCCCACAATCCTCCCCAGTATTCGCATATCGTGGGATTATCATCCCACTTTTATGCTCATATCGGGGCGGGTCCCAAGGTCTTTCATCCACCTATGAGCAAGCTCATGTGGATTTAGACCTTTTGACCCTGGCATCGTAAAATAAAAAAGAAATCAAAAACGGAACGCCATAACTCCAGAACGAAATCTTCTGCGTGTTATGGCTGTTCTGCTTCTGGAAGGAGAGAAAGTAGATGAGTGAAACAAAAACAGACAGAAAAGACAGAAAGATCAGCAGAGCAGTACCGGTACTTATTTTGGCTGCTGCAGTGCTTGCTGTGATAGCAGCCGTGTTTCTGACCTCCGGGATACGGCAGCGCGAAAAGGCGGCAGAACTTCTGGAGGCGGCAAGGCAGGAACAGCAGCAGGTCGCAGAACATGTAGAACACCCGGATCGGGATACTTATCTTACCGTAGATGGAAAAGTAGTGGTTGGATTTGTGAAAATCCCATCGCTTTCCATAGAGTATGCCGTTTTAAATACCTTTGATAAACGTACCGCAGCCTGCTCACCGGGCATGGACGGCAGAACCATGCCATGGGATGCAGAAGGCATGACGATCTATGGCATCCGGTCCTTTACCGGAGCTTTAAAAAAACTGGAAGCCGGAGAGGAACTGATCTTTGAAGATCTGGCCGGAGAAGAATATTCCTATCAGTATGTCACAGAGACAAAAGAGAAAGTGATCGATCACGGAATCCGGATCGTATGTGTAGAAAAAGATAAAAAAGAGCGGGCAGCATATCAGTTTGTGCAGAAAAAATAGAACAGCATTTTGAAATGCTGTGAATATGTTTAGCATGGTGCATGTATAATAATTATGTTATTATACATGCACCATGTGTCGTTTTGCGTAATCTGTTTTCGCACGATTTGCAAAGACTAAGACGAAACTTTGTAAGCTATGCATTTTATCGTATATTTTTTATAAGAAATATATGATGAAAATATTGACAATTTATGTGATGTTTTGTAGAATTAAGGAGATATTTGGTATAAATACCACACAATGGAAACAGAAGGTATTAAGAACTAAAAATATAAAACCGGGGAGGGATGTAAGACGGCAACTTTGAATATTACGTATGGTATGCTGACAAACAAAGGCGAACGGGCGGTGAATGAAGATTTTCTGGATGTTTCGATCACACCGGAAAGACTGGCGTTTATTTTGTGTGACGGTCTGGGCGGACATGGAAATGGTGATATTGCTTCCCGTTTTGTAACAGAGCAGGTAAAAGCGGCACTGGAGCAGAATAAGACGGTCGAGGAAAGTATTCAGCATGCACAGGATGCGCTGCTGGAAAAACAGATTGCAGAACATGCAGGAAATTCCATGAAAACGACCGTAACCTGTCTGGCGTTGGCTGGGGATCAGGCAAGATTTGCGCATGTAGGAGACTCCAGGGTATATTACTTTGAAAAAACAAAATATATGCTGCGAAGTCAGGATCACAGTGTGCCACAGATGCTTGTGAACCGCGGAGATATCAAAGAGAAAGATATCCGCCACCATGAAGATCGCAGTCGTCTGCTGCGTGTCATGGGAACAGAATGGGACCGACCGAAATATCAGGTCGTGGAAGGAATCAAACTGACCAAACGCAGCAGTTTTTTATTATGCAGTGATGGTTTCTGGGAGCTGATCGATGAAAAACAGATGAGCAAAACACTGAAAAAGGCAGACAGTCCGCAGCAGTGGCTGGCAGCCATGGAAGAGATCATACTGGCAAACGGAAAAGGAACCAATATGGACAACTACTCGGCGATCGCAGTATTTGTAAGAGACAAATAACATCTTGCAGAGAAGGCCGCCGGAAAGAGAAGGATGGAAAAATGATCAAACGATGTAACAAGGGACACTGGTACGATACGAGCGTAAACAAAGTGTGCCCACACTGCAAACTGGAGAGCGAAAAGCTGGGAATCCGCTTAAATGATGTTGAGGAGGATGACCATACGATATCCATCGCGGAAGCAAACCTCTCTCTGGGAGATGAACTTGGTGCAATCATAGGAAATAGCATCGGCAATCCGATCACCGGAGCGGTGATACCGGGAAGCAGCGCATCCGGAGAGGACGACGACAAAACCATCTCGTTTGGATTTTTCGGAAACAGCGCACAGCCGCCGGTAACAGGCTGGATGGTCTGCATGACCGGAACAGAGCGAGGAAAAGACTACCGCCTCCATGCCGGAAAAAATTTTGTCGGCAGAAGTCCGGCGATGGATGTGGCGATGGTCGATGATAAGAAAATATCAAGAGATAAACACTGTTCGGTGATCTATGATCCAAAAAGTGATCAGTTCTATGTATCGGCAGAATCCGGAAACCTGGTTTATTTAAACGATGAGCTTCTGGAAGCAACTGCAAAGCTGGAGCAGGACGATAAGATTACGATCGGAGATACTAGTTTCATATTTATACCATTCAGCAGGGGGAAGAGAAAATGGGAAGAAGAATAACAGGAATTCTGGCAGCCTGCGTACTGGCAGTGCTGGCAGGAAGCAGTGCAGTACAGGCAGCAGTCATGGAAACACCGTATGTGGCAGAGCAGGCGATCGGTAAAGCGCCGGAAGTCAAAGCCTACATCACCGGATCGAAGATCAAAGACAGTTCCACTGTAAGCGGAAAGATCGAAAATATCGAACTGTCGCAGAACGGCGAGATCACCAGCTTCAAAAAGAGCGGAGAAAACATGAATTACATCATCCTGATGGACAACTCCGGCTCCGTAAACGAAGAACAGTTCGCAGAAGTAAAAACACAGCTTGCAGAGCTTCGAAAATCCCTGAAAAAAGGCGATGAGATGACACTTTATATCGTGGGCACAGACAATGCAGGCGGCGAAAAGACACAGGTCTTTTCCAGAAAGATCAAAGGCAAATCAAAAGAAGCAAAGGCTTTGGCAAGCGACTGTGAGCAGATCGCAAACATTCCTTATATGAAAACCGCAGACAGCAAGACGGTTCTTTACCGTTCCATCAACCAGGTACTCAAAGAACAGAGCGCACCGGTCAAGAGAACAGTCGTACTGCTGATCACAGACGGTGAGGATGATTCACAGGGAAAAGACATTGATAATGTTTCTACGGCAGAGACGGTAAAAGACGCTTCTGTTCCGGTATACGGCATTATGCTGAACCGGAAGACACCAAAAGCAGGAAATACGGAATCAGATGAAAAGATTTCTTATACAAGAAACAAAATTCTGGCAGAGAAAAACTGCAGAGGATATTATTATGACTGCAGCGTGGATGCAACAACAGAGAGTGTAGTAAAAGCATTCGATACGATCCGCACCCTCTGGCAGAAAGAAACCTATGTGGCAACTCTTCAGGCACCGACCAACCAGACAGTAGGCCGTGCAAAACTGGCACTGACGGTGGACAACTCCGCTGTTGGCAAAATTTATGTGGATTATTCTGCATATGAAGAGGACAAAGAAGCACCGGCATTTGCAGGCGAGATCGAAGAAGTCAGCAGCAATTCCATTCAGTTTACGCTGTCGGACAAAAACGGGGTCAACAATATGGATGCAAACGAAGCTTCCAATTATATGATCCAGGAAGCCGGTCAGGAGGCATCAAAAGATGCAAAAGTATGGACGGTCGAATCCATCAATACCGCGGCAGCCGGAAATCAGATCACCGTAACACTGACCACAAATGAAGAATTTTACAATGGAAATTATACACTGCACCTGACCAACATCCGTGACAAATCCCAGGATCAGAACGAAATGGATGCCAGCCTGGAATTTACCATCAAAAATGCAAAAGATGCCAGGACAGCGGCTATCCAGCAGGCGATCAGATCCTACTGGTGGATCGGACTGATCGTGCTGGTGCTTATCATCGGAGTGATCATCATCATCGTGATCCGCAAAAAGAAAACAGAAGTGATCGGAGTCGATCCGGATGAACTGGAAAAAGCAGACAGCAAAATGATCCGCTTAACGATCACAGACCGTGCCGGAACGATCAAAGACATCGAATGGAACGTAGAAGGAAGTCTGTTTGTCGGACGTTCCGAAATCTGCAATATTTTCTTTGATGATGACCGCTTATCCAAACAGCATTTTGTGATCGAAGTCAACAAAATGGGATGTTATATCGTCGATCTGGAGTCCACAAACGGAACCTTTGTAAACGGTGTAAAGATCACAAACCGCAGAATGCTTCTGGACGGAGATGTGATCACAGCCGGAAGAGAAAAATTTGTATTTCATATCCCGAAACAACAGCTCGAAGCAATGAGCAGCGAGCAGGATGATCAGAAATAATCAAAGGAGAGAGAGGTGACCTCCAACTATGTTTGGAATCAGAAGAAAAAAAGCACCGGAGCCGATGCCGGCAGCACAGCCGGTACAAAGTGCCGTTCCACAGTCAAAGCCGGTCGTGCGGAAAGTGCCGCAGCTTACCACACTGGCGCGAACGGCAGTCGGCAACCGGAATTACCAGCAGGATGCGCTGTATGTTTCCGACAGCAAAAGACTGGCAGCCAACAAAAAGACCAGAGTACTTGCGCTGGTATGTGACGGTATGGGCGGTATGGCAGACGGCGGAAAAGCCAGCCGCACGGCGATCCAGATGATGGTACAGGGATTTCGCAGCGTGGAAAAAGAACCACAGCTCAACATTCCGGCATTTTTCCGGCAGGGAATCTACGCAACCGACCAGATGATCAGCAGCTTCCCGAAAGAAAATGGAAGAGGATCGGGAACGACTATGGTAGCCTGCATCGTAGAGGACAACAAATTGTACTGGGCATCGGTAGGCGACAGCCGTATTTATATCATCCGCGATCATCAGATGCAGCAGGTGACACGCGACCACAATTACTGGCTGCGTCTGCAGGAAAAAGTGGCAGCAGGCGAGATGACGATGGAAGAAGCCATGGCGTGCTTGAACTCTGCAAGCTGTGCAGGAGTAAGGGTTGTACCGAGCTTGGC
>OHAC01001224.1_pt1 | contig 24261 bp, 10 predicted proteins | sample 1577051 | NCBI WGS metagenome assembly OHAC01 (sample SAMEA3541499, study PRJEB24748) | human gut metagenome | biome: human gut; feature: human-associated habitat; material: faeces | place: China | collected 2012 | reverse complement strand
TATAAGCACTGCTCTGTTTTGGTTTCTTCTGGATGCGTTCTCTTGATCCCCATTCGATCCATTCACCTGAAATAAGATCATACACATCTCCGCTGTATGGTGCTCTCGCTTTGAGTTTATATTCATCTTTTAGACAGGACGTAAATGCTTCGCAGACTGCATCTTCTCCATGAACTACAAATACTTCTTCTGGTTTCTTCTCAAAACTGTTGATCCATTTTAGTAATCCATTCTTGTCTGCGTGGCCGCTTAATCCTTCCAATCGTACGATATCTGCTGCCACTTTGATCGTTTCACCAAAAAGTTTCACTTCCTTGGTTCCTTCAATCAATGACCTTCCTAATGTTCCATAAGCCTGATACCCTACAAATATGATCGTATTTTCCTTTCTCCAAAGGTTATGTTTGAGATGATGTCTGATTCTTCCGGCTTCGCACATACCTGACGCTGATATGATCACCATCGGCTCTGTCTCAAAGTTGATCGCTTTGGATTCTTCTGTCGTAATAGACAAATGAAGATTTGAAAATGTGATTGGATTAATTCCCTGTTCCACCAGTTCCATCGCTTCTTCATCATAAGTTTCATCAATATTCTTATTAAAGATCTTGGTTGCTTCCACAGCTAACGGGCTGTCTACAACAACTTTAAAATCTCCATGATTCTTCACTCTGTCTTCTGCTTTGATCTGACGGATATAATATAATAATTCCTGTGTTCTTCCTACCGCAAATGACGGAATAACAACATTGCCGCCTCTGTCAAATGTTCTCTGGATCACATTAGTAAGCTCTGTTACATAATCCTGATGTTTTCCATGATAGCGGTCTCCATACGTGGATTCCATAATAACATAATCTGCTTCTCTCGTATAGCTTGGATCTTTGATCAGCGGCTGGTCGAAGTTTCCTATGTCTCCGGAAAATACCAGTTTCTTCTCAACATCTTCTTCTCTTAACCAGACTTCAATACTTGATGATCCCAGTAAATGACCGATATCTGTAAATTTGATCGTAATTCCATCTGCCACTTCAATCTGTCTGCCATATGGGCATGGTACAAAATACTGCATAACATTTACTGCATCATCCATAGTGTAAATTGGTACAACTTCTGGTTTTCCAGATCTTCTTGCCTTACGGTTCTTCCATTCTGCTTCAAATTCCTGAATATGGGCACTGTCCTGAAGCATAATCTCGCAAAGATCTGTCGTTGCTCTTGTCGCAAATATCTTTCCTCTGAATCCTTTTGCATACAGCAGCGGAATCAATCCTGAATGATCGATATGTGCATGTGTCAACAAAATAAAATCCAGACTTCCTGCATTCACTGGCAAATCAACATTCTCGTACACATTTAACCCTTGTTCCATTCCATAGTCAACAATAAACCTTTTGCCGCAGGCTTCCACATAGTGGCAGCTTCCGGTCACTTCATGATCTGCTCCGATAAACATTAATTTCATGGCTTATACCTCCTCTGAAATATAGATTGGGCCAGCCGGCACGATATCTTTTAGATACTCATGCTCTTTTAATATCTGTCCTGCATCGTAGTCAAAAAACACCTGTGTCAGCTCGTCGATTGAAATTTCATCTTCCCATTTCTGTGCTTCTGACATTCCTGGTTCTAATGTATCCGCACGTTGAATGGATATCTTATGATTCAGGCATTTGAACTGGTATACACCATTCTGATCCTCAATATATGGATCTTTGACCAAAAGCCTGAATGTAAAATCATTCTTTCCACGCAGGATCGCTCCCCATGCTGTGAGGTCTGTGATCCTTGCCATGATCTTTGGTATTTTTTCTCCCTTTGCTAAATTCCCTTCTGTGATATAAATCTTCTTGTTATGATGGCGGTATTTTATCTCATGGAGCATATTCTCTGGAGTGGTTGAATATGCCCATCTGATATATACTTCATCATCTTCAAAACTCTCTGCGAAAACTCCCTTCAGTTCTTCTCCCTCATAATATGCCATGAGATCTCCATCTCCACTCTGGCTTTCTTTTGAGAGTCTTCTTAAATATTGCTTATCAGGAATCGTATAAATCTGATATGGCTGCATAAATTGTTCTAAAAATGCTGCGATCTGTTCATAATCTTCTTCTGGTATTTTAATAATTCTTGTCTCTTGTGATTTCTTTTCTTGCAGGCTTTGACCTTGCAGGTTCATATCTTGTTGTGATGCTGGAATTATCCTATCTGCACTATTCGATAAGTTGATCTCTGTCTCTTCCCAGTCCATCACAAATGTAAACTGAAATGGTTCGTAATATGCTCTGTCTGCCGGCATCAGATAAGTAAATGGCTGTTTCTTCTGATGCATATCATTCAGGCATTTTTTGAGCATTGCTGCCATGATTCCCTGTCTTCGGTATTCTTTCCATACTGCCACAGCTACGATGTAATTTAATGTGTATGTTTCTTTTCCTGCTCTGATACGGTATGGATTCAAATGTATCATTCCTAAGATCTTCTGGTCTTCCTGTGCAAGTAACACCTCATTGGATGCATAAACTTCTTCAAAATAATATCTGGCAAAATCTTCAGGATCCTCAAAAATCTTCTGATACATCTCATAGACTGGTTCTACTTCTTTCTGTTCCTGATAAATTAGTTCCATGTTATTTCCTCTCGGTCAGCAAGCATATTGCCTGCGCACTGATTCCAAGTCCTTCTCCTGTAAATCCTAAATGTTCTTCTGTTGTCGCTTTGACATTCACCTGATCTGGGTCAACTTTGAGAACTTTACTAATATTTTCTTTCATCATTGGAATATAATTTAACAGCTTTGGTCTCTGTGCAATGACCGTTGCATCAACATTGCCTACTTCATATCCTTTTTCTTCGATCAGTTTCACTACTTCTTCTAATAATTTCATACTGTCTGCATTGTGGTATGCAGGATCTGTATCTGGAAAATGTTTTCCGATATCTCCAAGTGCTGCTGCCCCAAGAATTGCATCTGTGATCGCATGCAGTAAAACATCTGCGTCTGAATGACCTAATAATCCCTTCTCATAAGGTACTTTTACTCCACCTAAGATCAGGTCTCTTCCTTCTACTAATTTGTGAACATCATATCCCATTCCTACACGCATATATAAGCTCTCCTTTTTTGTTTTTATTATAACATGATTAAATTTTTTTATCATCTTTTCGTTGAAGTTTTTGGGGATAGTTTTGAAGAATAGAAAAAAGACATATTCTCAATCGAATATGTCTTAATCAAGTAGCGATGAGCAGATTCGAACTGCTGACACTACGGGTATGAACCGTATGCTCTAGCCAACTGAGCTACATCGCCATATGTTATGAAATTCATCCATGTAGTTCATGGATAGTGGGACCAATAGGACTCGAACCTATGACCCTCTGCTTGTAAGGCAGATGCTCTCCCAGCTGAGCTATGATCCCTTGTGTCTTTCAAACTCTCTTGCCTGACGACAAATAATAATATACTCTCATTTCAGACAAATGTCAACACTTTTTTTAAAGTTTTTTTGATTTTTTTTGAAAGCCCGCAAAAATGGCTTATTTACGGGCTTTTCTGTGTGTTGTTTTTTTAATTTTATTCCATTTTATTTGGAATTTTTAAAATTTCTTTGAAAAGTTTTTTGAAAAAATATCTTTTTTTCTTTGTAATTTTCATTTAATTGTGATTTTACATACTGTCTTTTTCTTACCAACACTGATCGTAATCTTTGCCGTTCCTTTTTTGACTGCTGTAATCTTTCCTTTTGAATTGATCTTGGCGATCTTTTTGTTGGATGTTTTGTATTTTATTTTTTGTGTGCAGGTGATTGGTTCGATTACTGGTTTTAATTGGTAAGATTTCTTTTTGTTTAATGTCAGTTTCTTAGGAACATTTTTAATAGATGTGCAGGCTACTGCTTTTTTCTGTACTTTAACACCGATCGTCTTTTTCAGGTTTGATTTCATTGTGATCGTGATCTTTGCACTTCCAGTTTTCTTACCTGCCTTGATGATGCATGTTCCATTTGGTTTTCCAGAAACAGTTACGATCTTCTTATTGCTGCTTACCCATGACTTAACGGAATCTCCTTTTGCCATATCAGTTAATGTGAATTTCTGTGTTTTCTGTCCACGTTTTAACTGTAGTTTTGGTGCATTAACCTTTAAGACTGGTTTTAATTTGTCTCCAACAATTCTTGTTTCTTTTTTACCGCAGGCACTGCAGATACGTTCCTGTACAGCTCCGCTGTAGATACTCTGGGCTTTTACAGTTTTCCAAGAACTATACTTATGCCCAGTTGCAGGAAGTGTTTCTGTCTTGGTTTCTTCGCAATCTTCACAAACAAGTGTTTTTGAACCATCTTTTTCACAAGTAGCCTTTTCTTCACTTACTACTTTCCAGTTGTGATCCGTTTTTTCTGTTGCGGAACCTTTTTGGATCAGTTCTCCGCAATCGGTACAGTAGGTATCTCCCGTATAGCCTTCCTCGGTACAGGTTGCTTTCTTCTGGATCTTTTCTTCATCGAAGCTGTGTTCTTTTTTTGGAATTGCTACTGTTTTTGTTTCGCCACAGTTTTTGCAGGTGTAAGTTTTAATTCCAGCTTTCTTACATGTTGTTTCTTCGCTTACTTTTCCGTCATCCCAAGAATGTCCAGTAGCTTTGATCATAGCTCCTTTGCTGATCAGCTGTCCACAATCCTTACAGTAGGTATCTCCGCTGTAACCATCTTCTTCACAGGTTGCTTCTTTTTTATTGCAGACTTCTGTATGCTGATGCCCGGTTGCAGGGATTGTTTCTACCCATGTCTTGTTGCAGCCTTCATCCGTACAATGGTATGTTTTTTCTCCATCTTCTGTACAAGTTGCTTCTTTGCTTACAGTACCCTGATCCCAGTGGTGAGATATTACTGGAATTGATTCTGTCTTTGTTTCGCCACATGTCTTGCAGGTATAAGTTTTAACACCTTCTTCTGTTTCCGTGGCATCTTTTGTGACAACCCCGTTATCCCAAGTATGACCTAACTTATTGATCACTGTTCCAGATTCCAGTTTTGTACCACAATCGCTGCAATAGACATCACCGGTATATCCATCTTTGGTACAAGTCGCTGCTTTCTGATCTCTTGTTTCCTTATGTAAATGTCCTGTTGCTTCAATTGTCTCTTCTCTGGTAACTCCACAGTTCTTGCAGGTGTATGTCTTGATTCCTGTTTCCGTACAAGTTGGCTCTTTGCTAACCTTGCCACTATCCCATGCATGACTTAATGGATTATCCAGTGTTACATCTTTTGTTTCTCCACATACACTGCACTTATAATGCTGGATTTCTCCAATACCACATGTTGCAGGAGTTGTAGATGCAAGCTCCCATGCATGATCTATTTTTTCAAGAACTTCAAAATCTAACTGTTCCTTGCAAACGGTGCAATAGCGGCGTTTAACACCATATTTTTTACATGTTGGTTCAATGATTTCCCATTCCCCAGGGGTATGTTCTTTCTTTGCAATCTTTTGTCCAGACCCTAATAACTTGCCACAGACACTGCAGTAAGTATCTCCGGTATAGCCTTCGGATTTACATGTAGCTTCCTTTTGTTTTCGGAGTTCTGGAGTGTGAGGTTTCTTCGCAGTTGGACGTCTTTGAGTTGTTCTTCCACAATTTTTACAGACAAAATAGCTCACACCTTGCGATGTGCAGGTTGCAGGAGTCACAACATGCTCTTCATCAACATGTGCTACCTTGGCAATGGATTCTGTTTTTGTTTCACCGCATCTAGTACAAGTGATTTTTTTCTCTCCGTTTTCTGTACAGGTAGGCTCCTTTGTTACTGTTCCTTTATCCCAAATGTGGCCACCTAAAGGATCTTTTGTTACTTCTTGCTTTTTCTTCTTACAACGAGTGCAAGTATATTCTGTGATTTCTGGTTTTTCACAGGATTGTTCCTGAATTACTGTTGGATTGGCAAAATCATGTCCAAGGGCTGGTGATGATTCTACTTCATACTTATATAAGCAGCCAGAATTAGAACATCTATATCTTGTTGTACCTGGTGTTTCACATTGAGCTATTTTCCCACCAGCTTCATAGAAGTTATGATGTCCCTTACACACAGAATGTTCTTTCAAATAATCATCTTGAGATATGTTGCTATAATTATCTTCTATATTATTATCATCCGGTGTATAAAGTGTAAAAAAGTATTTCTGCCCATATAATACCTCACTTCCAGGTTCTCCATCCTCTTTGAAAGAAGCATTTGTAGGATCTACATAATAATAAGTTCCATCAATCTGAACTAAATTCCATGCATGTCCGTCTCTATTGTCGTTTGCTATGCCATCTTCATATAATGCACTTAACCCAACGGCATTTGCCATGTAGTAAAATAATCCAGCATATCCATCGCAGACTGCATATCCATCTAACACAGCACCTGTCATGTCATGAGGATATTTTGTTCCTGGCGTCATAGATGAATTATCTTTTACTGCATAATAATTATCATATTTTACATGAGAAACAATCCAATAAGTGATTGCTTTGAATTTATCATAATCCGATTTTCCATCAAGATTCAATGACTTGATAACAGAATCTAATTTTTCAATAGTTTGATGATAGCGGTCACTCATGGTACGATAACCTCCAGTTCCACTATAATAGCCTTTATAGATTCCATCCACATATGATTTATCAATTCCATCAGACTTATTTTCTGCCAGAATATTTCCGCCACATCGCTGCATAGATATTAGCGTATATCCTTCTTCTGCCTTTCCTGTATCTTCACTGATAATCTTTTGAACATCCTTGTCAATCTGCCCATTATCAATTTTTTCAACCCGTTCACCTGTTTTGATTTCAATTGGAACACTTAAAGAAAATTTATTGCATTTATCTTCTAAATAAATTTTCTTTGCCATAGAACCAATTTCTTTAACAACTTGATCATATGATGTATATACATAAGTTTTATCTGTTGTACACTGAACATATCCATATTGGTCTTTTCTATAATAAAATCCTTCTACACCGGAATCCGCCAACTTTGTATAAGTTACATCTTCTGCTGCCTGCACAGGAACTTCCGCAACAGGAATCATATTTGTTGTTATCATAGTTGCCGATAACGAAACTGCCATTATTGTAGCTGCTATTCGCATTCTTTTTTTCACTTTACTCATAATCCCCTCCTACGATTTTCCCCATTTTTGTTGTTCAACTGATCTTTAATATTATTATTGTAACATAGTATGTATCTGTTGTAAGGCGTTACAGCCACTTTGTAAAAATAAAACGCAGAAAACGATTTCACAATCTAAAGACATATCATCATTGGTTATTATTTTTTCTTTTTGAAGTAATAGAATACTGCAAAAAGAATCAATGCAAATCCACCGATCAAAGGAAGATACGTCTTAAATCCACCCGTAGATGGTAATTTCAGGTTTGCATCATTTGTAATCTCATACGTTGGATGATAGAAATAATAAGTATCTCCCTGCTTGATGGCATTGGAGGTATCTACATTTCCTTTGTCTACTTCTGCCTGTGTTACAGATAACGGAAGTGTTACGACCAGAGGCTCTTTTAACAGATTCTTGCCGCTGGCTGTTTTTGTTTCCGTGATCGTATAAGTGTCCGGCAGCAGATCATCAAACAGAAGTTCTCCTTTTTCATCCGTTTCTTTGGATGCAACTTCTTTTCCATCGGAACCCTTGATCGTAAACCAGACTCCTTTTAAGGCTTTTCCTGCGGAATCCTTCTTTTTCAGCTTGATACTTCCTTTGATCATCTGGTTTCGGAATGTCGCAGAACCAGTCAGTTTTGCTGTTCCACCGCTGCTTTCTGGTCCAATGTCAAACGTAACGGTTCCGGCTTTCTGGTCTACCGTTCCATTTTCACTCTCTGTTGATAAATGATCCAGCTTAAAGTATTCTTTCATGCCACTTTCACTGCATGTATATGTTCCATAGTACAGATCCTCAAACGTTATTGAAATGCTGATCATCTTTCCAGGTTTTTCTTTTGTGAAGCTTTCCACTTCGTTTTTTGTGAATTTCACATCTTTTTTATAAGTATGTTTCTTTCCATACACATCTGTTCCCGTCAGGGTAAATGTAAAGGCAGCATCTCCAACATCCATGTTCAGATTGGATGGATCAAGTTCTTTTGTGATGGTAATACTTCCTCTGCCAGGTGTGTGAGAGTTGGTTGCGACCGTTGTATCCGGATCATCGCTGTTTTCATCATAAGAAACTTTGTATCCGATCTGCTCATCTCCTGTCACAACACCTTCTTTTACCTCTTCCCATGTATACTCGATCTCATTTCCATTCTCGCATTTTGGAAGGACTTTAGATCTTGCTTTCCATCCGTTTTCGGAATTTAAGGTTACGGTATCTACTACATCTTTACCGTTTGCTAACAGATTGAATCTTACAGAATCTGGACGGATCTTATCCTGATCATTTTCATCATCCCATGTCTTTCGGATCGTTTTCTGTACAGTCTTTGGAGTGTGGGTATTTGTGATGTCGGTCGTGATCGTTGTAATATCACTGGATTTATCCGTGTATTCTTTGACCTCATATGCAATCTCATATCCTGTTTTTGCATTTCCATTGATCACAGAAGTAGATTCTTCCTTCACTTCATATTCGTAATCTTCTCCAACATCATCCTGTTTTGGAAGATCATTGAATTCAGCGGACCAGTTATTGCTGGAATTTAATACATCTTGATCGATAACTTTTCCATTCTGATATAACTTCACAACAACAGAATCCGGACGGATGCCATCACTGTTATTGCTGTCATCCCATGATTTTTTGACAACTATCTTGACTCTGCCAGTTCTTTTAATTTTGTTTGTAAAGGAAACGGTATATGTTTTATCATCCCATTCCCCGCCTTCTTTACTAACCATTGTATAATTAGGTGCATCACAAACTTCACTAAACGCATAGTTTCCTTCTTCTCCACGCTTGATATCTGTCTGTGCCTGCCAGTTGTTTGCTTCATTTAATACATAAGTCTTTACTACATGTGTTGTATTATGTTCTGCCTTGATCGTTACAGATGCAGGTCTGGTCTTCATGGAATTGTTGTCATCGATCCAGTATTTCTTTACCTGCACATACTCAGAATCTTTGTTTACAAACGTATCTGAATCATGCTGATAGGTGCTTTCATCATCGTTCGTGTTTCCTTCGGATGCCACATCATGGATCAGATTCTCGGTTTTATCATTTAAGACTTCGCCACTGAATGTTAAGACTTTGTCTGATTTTTCATATCCAACCGGCGGTGCGATCTCTTCCACGGTATACATCTGTTTTCCAACTCCATCCTTTGCATAGATACCTGTTGGAAGTCCAAAGAATTCGACATAACCAAACTGGTCATCCTGTGAAACAGTGGTTGTGATCGTATCTCCCTTGTTGAAGAGTGTCTTTCCGTTTTTATCAACGATCTCACATGCTGCTTTTAATGCAAATGTTGCACCCGGAAGGAAGTTTCCTTTTTCATCCGTCTTAATGAAATGGATCGTATATTTTTGTAACAGGTCATTACACTCCAGATTGATATCGATGTGCTTATCTGTATCAAGAGATACCTCTTGATCTTCCGGATCGATCACATTAACGGTTGTTTCGATCGGATCATATCCTTTATACTTTCCTGTATCTTTAAAGGAGATCGTCACTTTCTGCTTTCCGGCAGCTTCCGCTGTCTCTGGTGTAAAGGTTACATCATCATCCGTTACATCATTCAGTTCCTGCTGTCCATCATCGTCGTAATTGCTGGAAAAAGTGAAATCATCGGCATGATAGGTATCCCCTTTTGTAAAATCTGTCTTTGCGGCTGCACTGATACCTGTAACCTTGGCATCTTCGTAATCATCGTCTGCCTTTACCATCTGATTCTGTGCATAGGTTGTCTTTAAGTTTGTACATCCATAGAACATCTTTCGTACATCTTCCACGTTTGAGGTATTAAAACTGGAAAGATCGAGTTCTTTTAATGCAGAACAGTTGGCAAACATTTCTGACATGTCTGCGACTTTGGATGTATCAATGTTCTTAAAATTGATTTTTGTCAGACTCTTGCAACCAGAGAACATCTTACTGGAAACTGTGTTCATATAGATAACCTGGTTGGCTTTCTGAGAGGAAACATAATAATCATTTCCATCCTTCCATAAGACGATACTTCCATCTTTATCCTGTGAAACGTCTATGGTATCTGTTCCATCCGGAGCATTTTCCCACGTAAATGTGATACTTTCTGCGTCCTGAATCTCCTGATTCAATGCTTCTCCTGTTTCCAGTACATAAATACCGCTGTTAGGAGATGGTGTATTGTTTCCATGTGGTTCCTCTACATCCGGAACATCCTCGGTATCTCGGATATCGTTCATCTTTCCAGGTTTGGTATCCCAGTTGATCACGACCTCATGTTCTTCCGTATCAATGCAATATCCATTCGGACCGGATATCTCTTTTACATAGTAAGTTCCCTGATAGAAATCCGTGGTATCCTTTCCATCGTCACCTTTTCTGGTAAACTGTACGGACTTATCTTTCAATGTCGTTTTCTGATCGATCAGAGTTCCGGCTTTCCATACAACTGTTCCATCATCTTTTTTGATGTCCTCTTTAGCATATAAGCCATACACAGCTCCGCTGATCTGATCATTTTCATAAACAAAGACGCCATCTTCAAATCCGCTTAAAGTTTCTCCAGTCTTTTTTAATGAAATGGATCCATAAACTGGCTGATCGGTATCTTCATAAGTGTAAGTACCATTTCCATCTTTGTCGTAATCAACGCTTTGCAGATCCAGTGTAAATTCTTTCGCTGTATCATTTTTATTGTAGCCATCCGGTGCTTTCAGCTCTTTGATCTTATAATGGCCAAAAGGCAGCTTGCAGGATGCATATCCGTCTTTCATCGTACCGGAAGTTAATCTTGCAACTTCTTTTCCATCATCATCATAGATCGCATACTCTGCGTCATTTAACAGCTTCTTCGTTTCCTTAGAGCGTTTAACAAGAACAAAATCGATCTCATTCTCCTGATCGGTATAACTGTATTTGATCGTTTTTCCTTTATCTTTTTTTGTTAAAACAATGGACTGATCTTCTAACAGTGTGTGTTTGTTAGAACCGCTTTTTTGATGCAGTGTATACATTCCAAGTGCGATATCACTTGCAACTGCAGTCCCATCTTTTCCTGTTGTCAGTGTTGTTACAACGTTTCCATTCTGATCGAGCAGTTCAAACACAGCCCCTGCTTCTGCCTCTGATCCTGTATCCGATACTTTCTTTTCCTTTTTGATCTGGATCGATGCGGAATCGGAATATACATCTTTTGCAGTAAATTCATAAACTTTCATGCCATCGACTTCTTTTGGTTTATGATCTCTGGAATCATAGACAGGGGCCAAGTCATATCCTTCGGCTCCTTTTGTCTGAACAACAATAAAATCATGATCTGCTTTCAGGTCTTCCAGAAGAAGGCTTGCGATTCCTTTGGCATCTGTCGTAAGCTGCCCGATCACAGCATCTTTTGACAGTGAATTGATATAAGCGGTACGGCTTTCTTCACTGCTCATATCTGCATTCTGATATCCATTTGCCTTTGATGCATCCAGTACGGTAAACTCCGCGGATGCTTCTGCTTCTTCCACCTTATTTTTCTCGGTTGTTTTCTGGATCATCAGCTTCTTTCCATTCCACTTGTTTTCAAGACTGTACATATGATTGGTTTTATCTCCGTCTTTTAATGTAACATCGAAATCATCCACAAATGCATGATTATCAGCTCCACTGGTCTGGTGTACGGTATAAGTCCCCGGACTTAATTCCCCGGATGCGGCATATCCGTTTTCATCCGTTGTCAGTGTTTCAACCACCTGTTTGCTTGACTTATTGATGATCTCAAATTTTGCACCGGCTTCTGGTTTCTTTGTATTCGTTGATGTCTGTGTGTCCGTGATGACCTTTGTTTTAGAAATAGAGATTCCGGCAGCTTCTCTTGGGTTGTTGGCTTCGATCTGATAGGTTTTCATGGAACCATCGATCACTTTTGTCATATCCGGGATCAGAGAGAATCCATCCGTTCCCTTGGTCTGATGTAACCGGTACGAACCATATGGAAGCTCTTTTGTCGTTGCCATTCCGTCGTCGCCGGTTGTGATCGTATCCACTAACTGGTCTTTACTATTATATACTTCAAACACAGCTCCATTTTCTGATTTTTTGTCATGATCATAGGTTTTATGGATCTGCAGCTGTCCTTTGACCGGTGTTTCATATACAGTGATCGTTTTGTTCTGATCAAGGGTTACATCCGTGATACTTTTACTTAATTCAAATCCATCGGGATTCACTTCTTCTTTCACGTAGTAATTTCCCACAGGAAGCCCTTTGGCACATCCATATCCGATCACATCTGTAATGATCGTTGCAACTCTTGTATCTTTTGGATACAGAACCGTTTTATTATCAGATTTCAGAATATCTTCTTTTGCATATACTCCGTATGCTGCATTGGCATAAGTGGCATCTACTCCAAAGTTATCTATGATACTCTTCTTATTGAGTTCCAGATCGACTGTTTTTTCTTCATCATACATTGTACCAAGATCAACCGAAGATGCTTTCCCTGTTGCATTTTTTGTTTTGACAGCACTATTCTTCTCATGTCTTGCATCTGGATCAACCTCTTTGGCTGTCCATGTATGAGTTTTGGACTTTTTATCATTGATGAGCCCCAGCAGTAACTTTGCCACTTCTTTTTCAGCGGCAGCCTTTGCCGTGGCTTTGCTGTCATAGTATCCTTTCTTGGTGTATTGTTCCTGCACATCTTTTGATAACTCTTTCCAGTTTTTCACATACTTCTTTATTACGGTTCTTGTTCCACTGGAAATGGTCTCATTATATGTGAGGCTGGCAACCCCTTTTTCATTTGTTACCGCTGTACCGACAGATTTTCCATCCCGGAAGAACTCAAACTTTACACCGGATAACACAACGCTTGTCTCTTGGTCACGTTTTGTGATCGTTACTTCTGTTTTGTCATTTTCAGAGGTGCTGTTTGAATATGTATAAGAATCGGTCTTAACGGCAGGTAGTGCTTTCGTCATGCTGTATAACATCTGATGTTTATCATGATTCTTTCCTTTTACACAGTGTGTTACGGTATAATAATAGATCGTGCCTTTTGGATCAGTCTGGCTGATCTTCTTACAAAAATCCTTTGCATCACTGTTGGAAAACTTCGAGTCAAGATTTTTTCCTGCCTGATAAACCGTTGTCTGCTTGCTGACACCTGCTCCACATGCCCAGATGTATGCCTGTGTTAAGGCAAACGCTTTTTTATTTTTTGAACTCTTCCAGTAATAATAGGTCAAAGCTTTTGCGATCCCCTGATTCTTATACGTCACAGCATTGTGTGTCTTATATTTTACCTTGTCTCCATTGCACATGGATTTCCCGGAGTTTAAACAAAAGGTTCCTTTTCCATTTGCAGTGATCTTCCATAATCCTTCACTTGCCGGCCGGTCTAACGTACTGATCTTATTGCTGCTCATCACCTGACTCATACCAACGGTTGCAGTTCCTTCATTTGCTGAAACATTCACCATTGGTACAGACCTTCCGACCATTTCTCCAAACATAGAAGAAAAAAGCATGACTAAGGATAAGAAGAACGTGCCAATCTTTTTCAGATTTTTTATCAGCTTGTATTTCATAATCTCCTCCTGATCTATTTGATCTTACAAAAATTTTTTGTTTTAACAGCAGAAAGATTTCTCTGTTCTGCTGTTGTCTTTATTGATACCGGTCTGTAAAATACCCAGGCTCACTGACTTTATCAATGTTCGCATATTCAGAGTCCGTATGGGCATTGCTGTATCCGGTACCATTCTGTCCTTCGATCTCAATGTCCCCGGTAAACATACTTTCATCATGAATGATGTTTGTTTTGTTGATGCTTCCGTCATTCTTTTTCCATATCGCATACAGTCTTATGGTCTTTCCAACATCTGCAAGATCAGAAACTTCCGATCCATCCGTATAGTCTGCTTTTACTGTATCCGGCGTTTTTCCCCATCCAAGGAACGTATATCCTTTTCTGGTAAACAAATCAGATGGCAGCTGATAAGATTCTCCTGTCTTTACCGGAGTGATCTTTGCATCTCCTTGGGCTCCATTCGGCTGAAAGCTGATCTTATACTGTCCATTTCCCCACACTGCATATAAGGTGAGGTTCGAAGCTGTCTGATATTTGAACGATTCTTCATCTTCATATGCTGAGACATCTCCGTCTTTTGTCTTACTCCATCCAAGGAACTGATAGCCGTTGTTCGTAAATGTGTTTTTAGGAAGCGTGAATGTACCATCATATGTCACGGTACTGTCATTCATTGTCCCGCTTCCACCATTAGAATCATAATGGATCTTGTACTGATTGGCTTTCCACTGGGCATATAAAGTTAAGTCTTTCTCACACACTGTACTGTTTGTCGTATAAGATGTTCCGCTGCTGTCTGCCGTATTCTTCCATCCGGTAATGGTATATCCGCTTCTTGCAGCTGTTGGAAATGTCAGTTTACTTCCACAGGCAAAACTTTTACTGGAATCTCCAGATGCGATCGTTCCATTGTTCCCTTTGTAAGTCACCTTGTATTGCGTTTTGTTCAGATTAATTGTAACTTTACAGTCATAGTATCTGTAATATTTCTTGTCACTTGGTTTCCTATACGGTGCAACCCCGGTGTCATAGGCACTTAGTCCGATCGTGGTTTCAAAATCTGTTTGTTCTTTCGTGCTGTGATCGGGCGTATTTGTCAGCTTATGGGACTGGCTGTACGGCGTATCATATGTCACACTATTGTATTTTTGATGAGCCGGAACCGTATATTTTACTTTTATGCTGATCCATGAATATGATCCACTATTAGATTTCGTTGTTTTTACAGATGTTGTAGATAACTTTAATTTATACGGATCGGAACTGCTGATAGATACTTTCTTTATATTCAGCGTCCGGCTCGCATTATCAAATGAATAATTCTTATAAGCCGATCCCGAATGGGTTACCTGTAGTTTTAACGTGGAAGTGCCGGATGGTCCTTTCACTTCAACATACGTGTATTTATTGTTGGTTGGAAATGATGAAGTTCCCGCATTGCTTTCCGTGGTATATGCTGCTTGTACCGAATTGTGCCATGCAAAGACTGCAATAAAACTGATCACAACAGCAGGGATTAACACAAAATACCATTTTTTATTTTTCTTCCTGCTAATCTTTTTCACGTCCTTTTCCTCCTTTCCTTTTGTTTGTTTTTATAAGTTGTATTCCAAAAAAGATCAAAATCCCGATTCCAAGATAATGAACCAGTTTTTCCCGTTGAATATCCCACCTGGAAGACTCAAAATAAGTATCATTCATTGTACGGATCTTTTGATCTGAAATTTTCTGTCCCTGATCCCTTATGCAGTAAACCACATATCGGAATTTCCCATGACTTCGATATGGATGGCACGTAAGAAGTGTTATCATATCTTTTCCTTTCTGAATCCGGATCTGATCGGAATCATCGGGCTTTATGATCTTGATCTGTTCTACCCGATATGAAAGTTTTTCCCATGGATTTTGAAGGATCACCTTGTCTCCAATTTCCAGTTTTTCAATCTCCCTGAAATACGGAATCCCCTGATATCCACGATGTGCAGCGATCACACAGTTACTATCTTTCGTACCAAGAGACAGGGATGTTTCTCCCATGACCGCAGCACCTTTTCTCAGGTTTTCTAACGTTGCTCCAAGATATAATGGAAGTTTTACATTCATCTTTTTGATACTGATATATCCAAAGTTGTTTATGCCATCTTTTAATTGGATCGGTGATGCACGATAACTCCGGACATCCTTTAAGTTTCTCTGCCCTTCCTTATAGATTTCTTGATTATACTGTAAGGATTCCTGATACAAAGGATCTTTTCCTTTTGGAATCTTTTTTTCTTTCTCAAAGGTTTTTATTTCCTGATCAGCATTTTTTTGCTGTTGATACGCAGAAAAATCGGGAGAAAGAAATACAAAGGTTCCGATTCCCATTAAGATTACACCTAATAAATTGATCAGTTTCCTTTTCATTTCCTTCTCCCTTCATTTATGGCATGTTCCGCCTTTTGCCGAAGCTTTTAAAATGTCTTTCCTGCTAAGATCAGCATGACAACAATGATAAGTCCGATGACGATTGCCCTTTTGTAAGTTTCCATCCATTGAGAATCCTGATTTCTTGGGCGTATCGATGCCTGTTGTTTCTTGCTATATTTCGTTCTGACTCCCCGGACCAGCAAACGATGATCGTTCACTCCGTATGGTGTACAAGTCACAAGTGTCACATAGTCTTTTCCTTTTACGATCTGAAGCTTTTCCGTATCTTCCGGTTTAACGACCGATATCTGATCCACTTTATAAGCCAAGATCCGGTCTAACACATGAAGATAGAACAAATCTCCTTTTTTCATCTCCGTCAGATCAGTAAACAGCTTCGCTGAACTTAAGCCCGTATGCCCGGTCAATACACTGTGTGTACTTTTCCCACCGACCGGCATTGAAGATGCTGCAAGGTGGCCGATCCCACGTTCCAGTACTTTAGCATCTGTTCCATGATAAACAGGGAAATTGACAGAGATACATGGAATTTCCAGATATCCCATAATGCCTGTATGATCGATGTTTAAGATGTTGTTATAGATGAATGTTTCACCATTACTTTTTGTAACTTTAAACGGGTCCGTCAATTGTACTGCTGATTTAGCGAGATCTTCATTGTATTCTTTTGCTTCTTCAAATGCTTTCTCCTTTTGTTTCTGATCATAGGTCTTCACCTGCTTTTCGTAGGATTTAATTGTTGATCCAGCACTTTTTTCAAAGATATAGTTGCTGATAAACGGATAAGATAATAAAGCAAAGCCAAACATTATGATGATGCTTGGAATAATTTTTTGTTTCATAATTATTTTTTATAATACCCTGCCAGTTTCCTGACAGGGTGTATGAAAATCATTTTTTATTAAATAGAATCTTACTGAATCTCTTTACGTTTCTGGTTCTTCTTTACGATCATAAATCCGCATCCTGCGATCACAACTCCGGCAATGATCAGTGCATAGCTTCCTGCTCCACCTGTCATTGGCAGTAAGAACTGTTTCTGGTTTGTAACTTCCATGTTGACATAGGCATTATTGGATTCCCCGTGTTTTGTCATTGTTGCTTTTGTTTCGTCGACTGTGGCACTTGCTGCAGTTGTCTGGACTGTGACATCATTCTTTAATGCAGTTCCGTTGACAACACCGTCGTTTGCAGTGGAATCTGTATCTGCTTTGCTCTGGATTCCTGTGATATTTGCCTGTGTTGGAGTGATCGCTGCTTTTGTTGATGTGATGTTTACGATGATCTCTTTCTTAAGCAGTGAGTATCCTGCATCAGAGTGTGTCTCTGTAAATCCGTATTTATCTGCTTCGATACCATTGATCACGAGTTTTCCTGCAGCGGATGGGCTAAACTGTGTTGCTCCTTCTTCTGTGGCTGATTTTCCTGTGATCTGGTAAACTCCGTTGCTTCCTGTGGCAACCAGATAGTAGTTATCAGATTTGTTCTGGATCACGAATTTAACCTTTGTGGCATCTCCCTTGTCATCGGAGAATTTCTTTGTCAGATCGTATCCAAAGCTGTATACGATACATTCATCTTTTAAGATATCGTAATAATCTGTGCTTGTTCTCTTCCATGTCAGGGATACATCATTTGGATTTCCCTTGTCACCGAGTGTTACACTGTCGTCTGTATTTACGTTGGCTGTATAGTATACAACGATGTATTTGTCGGAGTATTTCTTGTTGATCTCGTTTAACCCCTTCTTTGTCATGGCAACCTGCATGGTGGAGTCGTCTCCGCTTGTTCCGTATGTTACTGCAAAGTTTGGATCATTATCTGTGGATTTCCATACGGCAATGGCACCACTCTTGTCTACGTTGTTTACATTTGTTGTATCTGCAGCGTCTTTGCTGTCATAGACCGCGATCACCGCATCCTTGTTATATGTCATACCTTTGGACATTGTATCGTTGAATGTGTATGTGGAAAGATAGGTTGTGGATGATGTGATATGTGGCAGTTTGGAGATAAACTGGTAATCAAGCTTTTCTGCTTTGGATGCTGTAACAGCACTCTGGTAAGTATATTCCTCTCTTGCCTTTGTAAAGTCAGCAAGTGCGTTCTGCTCTGCTGTTGTTACATTATCCTGATCCGGATTGTTACGGACTCTCTTGTCTAATGTAGGAATCCCTGTCTCATTCTTTGGATAACATACAACATCATAGAACCAGTCATCACCTTCGGCATCTGTGGATGGCAGCTGTACGAACCATGGATTTGTTGTATATGTCACATCTTCCGGTACTTTTGTCTCAACGATCAGATAAAGTCCCAGAGCAAGCTTGTCTTTGCTTGTCACTCCGGATGCATCAGTCTGGCTCATGGCTGTCCCGCTTTTTCCCATGTATTCTTCTAACTTGTCTTTTGTTACCGTGTTATCCTCCAGTGCAGATGCCATCTTGTCGTTGATCTTCTGGCTTGTGAAATAGGTCTTGCTGCCTTCTTTTTTGGCTGCATCGGAATCTGCAAGGTCTAAGATCTTCTGTAGTTCTTCTGGAACTTCGTAGATTATCTGGACTTTTCCATTCTCACTCAGCTGTTCGACATCCCCGACTCTTAAATAGCTGAACTCAACGCCTTTGATGGCATATTTGCTTAAGGCTTCTTCTGCTGCTGTGTTCTTCTTTCCTGTGGATGTAAACTGTTCTACATTGACTCCGCCCTTTTTGGCTGCAGTCAGGTCATATTTGTGGATTGTGATTGATCCTGTTTTGCTTGTATCGATTACGTCTGTTGTGGCTGCATGGACTGAAGTTGCAGCATATACCGTTGTTGCCGCAAACATCATTACACATAATACTCCTGCTGTAATTTTTGTTATCATTTTTTTAATATTCATAATATTTCCTCCTGAAATCTCTAAAAATGAGTATAAAAAAAGCACAGAAAACTTTTACATTCTCTGTACTTCTCATCTCTTACTGTGTAATTTTAAATTATTCAGTTACATTTGTTTTATTAGGTTCAATCGTTACTGTATTCCAAAAAGAACCTTTCACTGCATCTGTCTTAATCTCAGATACTACTTTCTGAAGATCAACATCCGTTGTAAGTTTCTTTGAAACATCCATAACTGTGACTTTATCATTGATCGTCAAAGAACTCACTGTGACAAACTGATCCTTATTCACCAATGTTCCCTTCTTAAGCGGTACAGTCAGGTGATAATTCTTCTGCAAAACTGCTTTGATCTCTGCATACATCTTTGATGTATCTTTAAATTCTTTTTTCGCCTGAATTGTTTTGGCTTTTGTATTGTTTGTCTTCTTTACTTTCTTATCCTTAGAGTAAATTTCCCAGCAAGGACCCCCTGCTGAAGCTGATTTTGTCTGAGCTACTACATCTTTTAATGGGTATTTGTACTGTGTGCGTTCCCTGCTTCCAACATCAGCTACTGTTACCTGATCATTGTCATCGATCGCCACAAGAACAATAAAATGCCCTTTCTTTGTAAAATATCCAGGACCCATAAGTGATACTACCGGATGTTTCTTCTTCAATGCGCTGCGGATCTTATTGATATCTGTTCCAAGTCCATTGCAGGAAAGTTTATATTGTCTGGCTAATGCCGGTACCATCTCGTGACTTGCACCTGCACTTGTATAGTAGCCATGATTATATGCCCATATAGTTGTATCTACAGGCGTAACCCACTTTCCAGTCAGTGAACTGATACAGACTGCCATTGCAGTTGGTCCGCATCCACTGCTGTGAATCTGATACCCATTGTCATTCCATGCTGCATCTGCCTGATTAAAATAAATAAATCCCTCTATGGTTTCTTTTTTTCCTTTCATCTCGATGCTGTGGTCGTTGTAAACCTTTGGAATGATCTGCTTTGTATCTTTCTTCTTGTCTTTTTTGTCTTTCTTTTTCTTATTTGTTGCTTTCTTTTGTTTCTCTGTTGTTTTGCGTTCTTTTTTGCTTGATGTTACTGTCTTCTTATGACTTGTATCTGTTTTGTCTTTCTGTTCTGTCGTTGGCTTAGCTTCTGTCGTCTTCTCTGTTGTTGTCTCCGTTGTTGAAGCTTCTGTCGTCTGGGCAGAATTATCCTTGCTTGTGTCAGTCTGTTCACTTGCCTGTTCCCTTGCAAATGTCTTATCGCCTGCCTGATCTGCGCTGACTACAGACGCTGAACCAAGCATCAAAACCGCATACAGAGCCAGTACAGCCGCTGTTTTACGCGTTTTTCTCATTCTTATATTTCCCCCTAACTATTTAAAACATACTTATTATATCACTTCAAATACCATCGTCAAGGACAAAGAATGACCGAAATTCACTTTTCACATTTTCTTCACATTTTAGGCTTCAAGAACTAGTTTCTCAATTGCATATGCCACACCATCTTCATCATTTGTCTTCGTGACAAAATCTGCAATCTCTTTTAATTCTTCTCGTCCATTTTCCATAACAACACCGATTCCGGCCGCCTTGATCATCATCGTATCATTTCCTGCATCACCACATGCCATCACCTGATCCATTGTTAATCCAAGATGTGCCGCAAGATGTTTCAAACCATCTCCCTTATCACATCCAAACTGATTAAGTTCGATATTATTATTAAGCGCACTTGATACACTCGCAATATTTTTCTCAATCAATTCTTTTGTTGCAGCTGATCTTTCTTCCATGTCATCAAAAAAAGCACTGATCTTTTCAATTCCTGTTGGATTTTCTTTGATATGTTTTTCAAGATCATCCACTGGAAGTCTTGTTTCATTCACAAGTGTCAATAAATGCCCTGATACATTGTAATCTGAAAGATGATCCAAATAGCGCTTCTCCATGTATCCCTGCCCGTTCTGGTAAATATCATGTGTACAATGATATTTTTCAAGAATCTCAAATAATCGCAGTGTTGCATCTGCTGATAAATGGTTCGTGTAGATGATCTTATCTTCATACTGATCATAGACTGTCGCACCATTACAACAAAGCGCATAACGAACTCCTTCGATATTTCTCAAAAACTCTGGAATTGATTTGAAAATACGTCCTGTTGCAGGTACAATATAAACTCCCTGTCTGATCGCTTCTTTTAAAACTTCTATAGTATGTTCTGAAATCTGTTTGTTACTGTCTAATAATGTGTTATCTAAGTCCATTGCTACCAGTTTTATCTTACTCATGTTATTCCTCCGCAAAAAAGTAGTTTTGAATATTGATCTGAAGACTTTTATATCCCTGATATTCATTGATCACAGGATAATATGTACAGGTAATATACTTGCTTGTCCCCATTTTCTCCCGAAACTCTGTTTCATCCTCAAAAATCATACCATCAATTCGTGTTCCCTGACTACTCTTTAACGCTAATTTAATCACATTTTTACTTTTTCCAAACACATTGACTCGTTCGATCTTTAATTTGCGATGTGCAAACAGAGGTTTTTTATTTTCTTTTCCAAACGGCTCTAACACTGATAACTGACGGATCAGATCCATTGTGATATAATCTACCGGCATATCAATATCAATCTGTACCTTCTTTGCAAAATCTTTTTTATCTAGTGTACAGTTTTTATTGATCTTTTCACGAAATGACTCCAGATTCTCCTTCTCAAGAGAACATCCAGCTGCCATCGGATGTCCGCCAAATTTGGTAAACACCTCTTTGACTTTCATCATCTCTTCAAACATAGAATATCCTTCGATCGAACGCCCTGAACCCTTCAATCCATCTTTGGCATCCGTAAGAACAAAAACTGGATGATTCAGCCGGTCTTTGATCCTTCCTGCAATGATACCTGCAATACTTTCATGACAATCCGGCAAATATAAAACAAGTACTTTATCACCTTTTGCTTCATATTCTAATGCCTGCTCCAATGCTGTTTTTACACCATTCTCTGTCATGCTCTTTCTAAGATCATTCAGCTCTTTCAGCTCTTTCGCTGTCTGCAATGCTTTCTCTTCATCGTCCTCAAGAAATAAATTCAATGCTTTCTCTGCTGATTCTAGACGCCCGCTTGCATTAATGCATGGTCCGATAATAAATCCAAGAGCATAAGACTGTATCTGCTTTTCCATGAGGTCGTGTACATCTAATAATGCTCGAAGTCCAACATTCTTCGTCTCCTTCATTCTTTTCAGACCTTCTTTTACAAAAATCCTGTTCTCTCCTGTAAGATCCACAACATCACACACGGTAGCGATCGCAAGCATGGATAATAATTCTTCCAGTCTGCTCTCATCTTCTCCCATATCTTTATACAGTGCTCTCACGAACTGGAATGCTACGCCTGCTCCGCAAAGAAGCGGATATGGATACTGACATTCTTTTTGTTTTGGATTGATGACAACATCTGCCGGCGGAAGGATTTCTTCCTTACTTCCATCGTCATTCATCACAAATGGTACATCGTGGTGGTCTGTAATGATCATTGTAAGGCCATGCTCTTTTCCATAACGGACTGCCTCACCCGCTGCAATTCCGTTATCACATGTAAGGATCGTATCTATCTGATCCTTTGCTGCCTTTTCAATGATATTTTCGTTGATCCCATAACCATCTTTCATACGATCCGGAATCTGAAAATCAATCTTTCCTCCAAGATCATGGATCGCTTTCCATAAAATATAATTCGAAACCACTCCATCTACATCATAATCTGAGATGATACGGATTGTTTTTCCACTTTTTATCTTCTCTCTTATGATATCCACACCCTCTCTGACACCTTTCATCAGAAATGGATCGGATATATCGGAAAGATTCCCATATAAATATTTATGTATTTCTTCATCCCCAGTCACATCTCTGTTTCTGATCAGTCTTGCGATCACGGGATCAATCTGGAATTTCTCACCGATTTTTGTAAAGTCGGCTTTTTTCTTATACAGATACCACTGTTCCATCCTATTTCTCCATCTTCCAGAAAAAGAGCATTCAGTGTCTACTGAATACTCCTTTTCCTTGTCTTATTTTTATTTTCTTTTCTTTTTCTTCTTTTTCTTGCGATTAGGATTCGCTGTAATCTTCTCTGGCTGTGCAGCAGTTTGTCCATTGCTCTCTTTTACAGCATCAGATCCGATACGAGTCTTCATCATATACCATAATGGTCCTGTTAAAAATACGGAAGAGAAAGCTCCACCGATTACACCAACGATCAATGCCAGTGCAAATTCTCTCAGGGATGATACTCCACAGATAAATAACGCAAGTACCATAACAAATGTTGTTAAACTTGTATTGATCGTACGAACCAGTGTACTTGAAATACTCTGATTTACTAACGCTTTGATGTCATCTCTTGTTCGGATCGTCTGAAGTTTCAGATTCTCACGGATACGGTCAAAGATGACGATCGTTGAGTTGATAGAGTATCCAATGATCGTTAACATACATGCGATAAATGTTCCACCGACAGATAATCTTCCGATAGAATATGCCGCAAATACGACTAACACGTCATTTAACAATGCGATGATCGCACTTGATCCAAACTTCACATCTTTAAATCGGATCGCAATATAGATCAACATACAGATTGCTGAAATCACAACTGAGATAAATGCATCTCTCTGCATCTCATTACTGATCGTTGAACTGATATTCTCTGTTGTTACTGATTTTACTTTATAATCTTTCTTTAAAGTCTTTTCAATCTGTTTTCTCTGTGTAAGATTTAATTCTACACTCTTAACAACCATCTGATTGTTTGCCTTTACTTTCTGGCTCTGTACAGATGATGACTTGCTGACTTTCTCATAAGCTTTCACAACCTGTTTTTCCAGAGAATCATTTACCTTCTGATCATCTTTAAATGTGATCGTAGATGCTGTTCCTCCTGAGAATTCAAGGTCATAATTTAAGATTGTACCAATCTTGCTTCTGTTCATAGGAAGTGCTGCAAGTCCCACTAAAATGATCACACCTGCAACAGCAACATATTTCTTACCTGCACGAACAAAATCTCTTGTCTTGATCGTTCTTGGTTTTCCATACCATTTCTTATCGCGAAGTCCAAAGTGATATGCTGCATATACAAGGAATCGGCTGATCACAAGTGCTGTAAACATGGAAATCA
>OHAC01001221.1_pt1 | contig 24299 bp, 15 predicted proteins | sample 1577051 | NCBI WGS metagenome assembly OHAC01 (sample SAMEA3541499, study PRJEB24748) | human gut metagenome | biome: human gut; feature: human-associated habitat; material: faeces | place: China | collected 2012 | reverse complement strand
GAGAGGCGTGACGATGTACGCAGTGGATGACTGTTTCCTTGGAAGAATGCATCTTCAGACAGTCAGAGCCGGTGACGGTGCAGAGCTGGATACAGCGGCTGCCGTTTGTGTTCCGCTGGGAGAGAGTGCAGAAGAATTGTCTCTTCATCTGGAACTCTTCGATGAAAAGGGTGGACGAAAGGCAGAACTTAAGGAGAGCTTAAAAGGAGCGGAAAAGCTGGAAGCCCCGGAGTTTTCCGGGGGACAGCCGGATGAAGAATGGTGTCGGACGCATGCCAAAGCGCATGAAAATGATCTCTGGAACAGCAGACGTTTTCTGCCGACCGTTCCGAACGAATATGAAACGATGGATGTGTACGCACTGACAACGAAAATAGCTGTTCCTGATCCGGTTTTCTGGGATGCAGAGCATCCGCATCTTTACACTCTGGTTCTGTCTCTTCAGAAAAATGGAAAAACCATTCAGAAAAATGAGATCAAAACAGGTTTACGTCTTCTTGATTTCGGAGGCAGCAACGGAAGCGACCGGAACCGGCTCTATGTCAACGGCAGGGAAATCAAGCTGCGGGGAGTCTGCCGTCATGACGTCTCCTGGCGTTACGGCCGTTCCATGTCAGAAGAAGAGGAATTACAGGAAATTCTGGCTTATAAACGCAACAATGTCAACTTTATCCGAACCTCCCATTATCCGGCCAGCGATCACCTGCTGAGTCTGTGTGACCAGTACGGAATTTATGTGGAACTGGAAAATGCGGCCTGCTTTAAGGGGGCAAATGGCGTGGATATTTACTGTCCGCCCCAGGATTTTGTCAATGGCTTTGCAGAAATGGTGGAATACAGCCGCAACCATCCATCGGTGATCATCTGGTCCCTCGGAAATGAATCCGGTTTTGATGAAACAGCTGCTTTTCGAACAGAATATCGCTATATAAAAGAAGCAGATCCGTATCGGCCCGTGATCTTCAGTTATCCTTTTACTGTGGACAGTGAGCCCTGTCCCTATGATATTTTCAGTATGCATTATCAGGATGTGAACGGCGCTCTTGGAAGAGCAGATATGCCGAAACTGCATGATGAATTTGCCCATGTGCCCTGTTATAACCTCTGCGACCTGAAAACGGACAATCAGGTGCGCTGCCAGTGGGGAGAGAGTATTCGCCGCGGCTGGAACAATATTTTTGAAACAGACGGTGCTTTGGGCTGTGCCATCTGGGGTGGGGTGGATGATGTCTTCCTGCTTCCAGAGAACGTGCCGGCACGTCATCAGTGCCACAGCGATGGAAAAGCTGTGGGATACGGAGAATGGGGGGCTATCCTTGATATTTATCAGCGGGAAAAACCGGAGGCCTATCTCACGAAGAAAGCATTTACCCCGGGACTTCTGGACAGAAGAAACAGTTCCGTTCAGGTGGATGGTCTGCTCCTGTCCCTGAAAAACCGCTTCGATCATACGGATCTGAAAGAATTGCGTGTTCGCTGCACAAACGAAGACGGAACCATTCTCTATGACGGCGTGTTCCCGGTATCTGTTCCGCCTCATAGCGTCGCAGAAGTAAAATTGCCGCTGGCAGGAGAAGGAAAGAGAGTACTTTTAGAGTTTTATCAGAATGCACTGCTGATTGAAAGCGAGTGGATTGGAGAAAGGACAGAAGCCGTGAACAGGAAAACGGAGGTACTGGCCCCGACACTGGAGGATTCTTTTCAGGAGATCGTATACCGCACAATCAGATTCTCCATGCGTATGCGTAAACAGGACGGCGCCGTTTCTCTTTATCAGGCGAGAACAGGGGAAGAGTTGATTTCCAACTGGGTTCCCTATGGCAAGGGCTGCCAGGAAACGCCGCACTGCGTTCAGGTCACTTCTCACTGGAATAGCGGACAGCCGGAGCTTATCGCAGTCAGCAGCTTCGAAGACGGAACCTCCGCTGTGCTGAAACTGATCTTTAATGGCACAGCAGTGAAGGGCGATTACCAGTGCATACCGTCGCCTGCGGCGAGAACGCAGATGGAAAAATCGGGTCTTGCTATTTGTCTCTGTGGCCAAGCGGAGTCCGTTTCCTGGGAAAAGGAAGGACTTTATACCGTATATCCGGAGGAACATATCGGCCGCCTTTCCGGTACTGCCTGGGCAGAAGGACCTGAGAGAACACCTTATGGAGAAAAGCCGGAACATGACTGGGGGCTTGATACCGAGGATCCCTTCCTGTTTACCGATGAGGAAAACTGTCGACGCAATGTGACAAGGGATTTCCAGACGACCAGAGATCATATTCAATGGTATTGTGTACAGATGGAAAACGGATGGAAATTTACAGTTCTTCCGGAAGGAAAAAACTGTTCAGCTATGGTAGAGAGAAACGAAAACGGTGATCGACTGCTGCTTACCAAAGGAAACCGTTTTTCCAGTATAGGCTGGGGAAATGACTGTGGAGAACCATTAGGAGAGGCTGACTTCCATCTGTCCTTTACGTTGATCCCGGAAAGGGAGCAAAAATGAAAAAAGGCCGTGTTTTACTGATTATTCAGTTATTTGTGATCATTCTGGCCGGTGTAATTGCAAAAGACAGTTATTACTCCATTGTGGTGGCAGCCATTGGCGTTGTTTTCAATCTTCTGGTATCTTTCAATCTTCCTCAGGGATTTTTGGCTGGAATTGTGTATGCGCTGACAAACGGAATCCTCTCCTGGCAGACAGGAGCCTATGCATCCTGTATTTTTATGTTTATCCTGCAAGCCCCTATGGCTGCGTATAGCTATCTTTCCTGGAAAAAGAAAAAAGAAAAAACAGATCAGATCATGCGGAAAATGACCGGCAAGGGCGTGGGAATGCTGGCAGCGGTTATGCTGCTTGGCGGAATTGTCTTATTTTTCCTCCTTCCGGCGCCGAATGGAAGAGAACTTGGAACAGCACTGGATGCCGCATTCTTTGTATGCAGCGTGGCTGCCTGCCTTCAGCTGGCTTTTTGCTACAAGAGCGCTTATCTGATAACCTTACTTTCCGGGTTTGGAGGAACGCTTCTGTGGGGCTGGAAGATGCTTGAGAGAGGGACAGGTCTCTCTCTGGCAGCGTTTTATCTGATCGTGCTGATCAATTCGCTGATTGCTGTGTGGATGCAGTATTTTCCTATATCTGAAAAGCATCAGGAAAAAGAAATATAAGTAAAAAAATCCCGTATGAAATTGGATCTTCTTATAATACCTCATACGAATTTGTGCAAAATGCATAAAATATTTTATTATTAACGATGAAATTGATTTTTATGGCTATAACTACTTGAAAAAATCAATTGTTCGTATATTATAAAGTTACAACATCTGAACAGAGTTAACAGAATCTGAACAGAAAAAAACAGATAAGGTGAAATTTCTAAGAAGGAGGAAAACAGGGAAAAATGAAGGAGGAATGTTTATGAAAAAGACAAAAGCAACCAAAAAAAAGAAAAGTCTCTGGCAGCTTCTGAAACGTGACAGCGCACTGGTTCTATTTGTACTTCCGGGACTGATTATTACGTTTATCTATAGTTATATCCCAATGTACGGAGTACAGATTGCGTTCAGAAAATACAATCCGAAGCTTGGATTCAGCGGAAGTCAGTGGGTAGGGCTGAAACACTTTATCCGTTTTTTTGAATCGCCATATTTTGAGAGTACGATAAAGAATACGTTTATTCTGAGTGCGTATGCTTTGATTGTCGGATTTCCAATCCCGATTATTCTGGCTTTGATGCTGAATTCTTTTCGTCATAAGAGATATCGGAAGGTTATTCAGACAGTTACTTATGCACCAAACTTTATTTCCACCGTTGTTATGTGCGGTATGCTGCTCCTCTTCCTGTCACCTTCGGTTGGTATTATCAATCATGTGATCAAAGCACTTGGAGGAAATGCGATAAACTTTATGGCAGAGGAAAAACTATGGCGTCATATTTATGTATGGTCTGGCGTATGGCAGGGAATGGGGTGGTCTTCCGTCATTTATTTCGCAGCGTTGGCTGGAATCAGTCCGGAACTTCATGAAGCAGCAATTTGTGATGGCGCAAGTAAGTTTCAGTTGATTCGTTATATTGATCTGCCGAGCATTATGCCAACAGCAACAATCCTTTTGATCATGAGCTGTGGAAGTATTCTTTCTGTAGGCTTTGAGAAAGTATTTCTGCTTCAGAATGATTTGAACAAAGGAGTCTCTCAGGTAATTTCCACCTATGTTTATCAGGTGGGTCTGGTTGATAATAACCTTTCCTATTCGACAGCTATCGGGCTTTTCAATTCTCTGGTCAATGCCGTTTTGTTGATTGCCGTGAACAAGATAGCCGATAAGCTTTCTGGAAACAGTCTGTGGTAAAAGGAGGGAAAGGATTATGAACAACAAAAAAATCAGACGATCCAGAGAAGATGTTATTTTTGATATAGTGCTTTTTATCATACTGACACTTATCTTTGTGATTGTTGCTTATCCGCTTTACTTTATTATTATTTCCTCTGTTTCCGATCCCAAAGCAGTAGCAGGTGGAAAAGTAATCTTTTATCCCATTGGTTTAAACTTTAAGGGATACGCGGAGGTTTTTAAAGACAGCCGGATTATACGCAGTTTTTTTAACTCACTTTTGTATACGTTTTGTGGAACCCTGTTAAATCTTGCAGTGACACTTCCAACAGCGTATGCACTTTCCAGAAAAAACTTTTTCCTGAAGAAACCGGTTACGATTTTTTATATGATTACCATGTTCATTGGAGGAGGAATGATACCAACTTATCTGGTAGTCCAGAAAACAGGGCTCCTGGACAGTATGTGGGCTCTGATTGTACCGGGCGCATTGAGTGTTTACAACATGATCGTCGCACGTACATTTTTTCAGCAGAATATTTCTGAAGAGCTTTATGAAGCAGCGGAATTGGATGGCTGTGGACATGGAAGATTCTTTTTCAGCGTGGCATTGCCTTTATCTGGAGCAATTACAGCGATTATGGTTTTGTATTATGGAGTTGGTCACTGGAATTCTTATTTTAATGCGTTGCTCTATATGCAGACAGAGTCCAAATTTCCCTTGCAGCTGATTTTACGTTCTATCCTGGTGCAGAACGAAACACAGTTGAATCAGCAGGCAGTTAGTGTGGCAGCAAGGGCAGCGGCAGAAGAAGCACGGCAGCTGACAGAACTGATGAAATATTCCCTGATTATTATTTCCAGTATTCCGGTTCTGATCATGTATCCGCTTGTCCAGAAGCATTTTGTAAAAGGCGTTATGATCGGTTCAGTAAAAGGCTGAGAGGTGTTATCCGGGAAAGAATTTATAGAAAATCGCCCTCCGGCTGAAAAAATTATCAGCTTCACTGCAAGTACGGGTGGTTTGCCAGGATTTCTGGTAAAATGTGGGGGATTTTATACAAGGAAACAAAAATTAAAGGAGGAAGACAAATGAAAAACAAAAAGTTATGGGCAGCATTACTTGTATCTGCAATGACAATGACTGCAGCAATGGGCACAGGCGTGAGTGCCAGTGAAACAGAGGGAACCTCTGGAGAGCGGGAAAAGGACGGAATCATGTATACAGAGGGACTTCCGATCGTGGATGATGGAGATTATACATTCTCTCTGTTTGTAGATGGCGGAGTTGAAACGGACGAGCCGACCATGATGCCGATCTTAAAAGAGCAGACAGGAGTAAATGTGGATTTACAGGCGTTTGCTTATGAGATTGCTACAGAGAAATATTCTCTTTCCTTGAGTTCCGGAGATTATGCAGACTGTATTGGTGGTTGGTGTTTGAGCTCAAAGGACATTTTAAATTATGGTGTGGATATGGGTGTATTTGTTCCGTTGGAAGAGTATTTCGAAAAGTACTGCCCGAAAATTTCTGAGATTCTGGAACTGGAAGGTGTAAGAGAAACAATGACTGCTCCGGATGGCCACATTTATTCTATTCCATATGTAATTGAGGCACCGGAAGTAGATTTTAATCCGTATATCAATCAGAAATGGCTGGAGAATGTTGGTATGGAAATGCCGACAACGACAGAAGAGCTGAGAGAAGTTCTGCGTGCGTTTAAAGAGCAGGATGCGAATGGAAACGGTGATCCGAACGATGAAATTCCGCTGTCCGGTTCCCCGGAGAACCTGCATCTCGGTTATCTGGCAGGATATTTTGGCTGCTCTGTTGATGAAAATGGCTTTACCATGGACGGTGACCAGCTGGTATTTGGAGCAACCTCCGAGGCATATAAAAAGGGCATGGAGTATCTGGCAAGCCTGTACGCAGAAGGTTTGATCGATCCGGAGTTATTCACGCAGGACAGCGCAACCTGGAAGAGCAAAGGCGGACAGGATCAGTATGGCGTATGCATCATGTATGGATACGGCGATATTGTACCGCAAACTCCGACAGAGATGCCGGATTGGACTCCGCTTCCTGTACTGAAGAGTGAAGGTGTAGAAAATCCGGTATGGCAGAAGGATACATATGGCACCACTGTACTGAAAAATCAGGTGGTTATTACTGATAATGCAGAACATCCGGAAATTATCTGCCGTTGGTGGGATAACTTCTTTGAATTGGACAATGCGGTTATGTCTCAGAATGGTGTGTTGGATGAGGTTGTGTTCAAACAGGAGGATGGTTCCTATACTAAGGCTGATGTAACCAAACTTTCTGAGGATGTGCAGAAAGCCAATGATTGGGGAAACCTGTGGCCGCAGTCTTTGCCGAAATACATTCCGGCAGGCTTTAAGATTAAAGAAGAAGTAGAGCCGATTTACAATGAGACAGAGTATAGAGACTCTCTCTATGAGCCGTATCTGACCGAGAAATGTGTACCGGATGAGTGGCCGGATCTGGAGCATTCCGAAGAGATTGCAGAACTGGAAACTTCTATCAAAGACTATATTACGCAGTGCCAGGCAAAATGGGTTGCAGGTCAGTCTGATATCAATGAAGACTGGGATGGATATCTGGAACAGCTTGACAAATTAGGACTGGATCAGTATCTTGAATATAAAGGCGCAGTGAAAGCTGAATAATCAAAAAATGGTAACTGTTCAGAGCCAGCCTCCAAAATGCTTCGCATTTCGTCGGTGTGGCGTATCCGCCAAATAGATTTCCATGTAAAAGTGTTCATTCATGCAAGCATGATTCACACTTTTGCATGAAAATCTGCTTGGCTCTGAACAGTTACAAAAAATGAAAGACGGCGTGGATTCTGCCACGCCGTCTTTTTAGATAAGGCAATCATTGGAGGCATATGAAAAAAATGAAGATAAAATTTGGAGAAGGTGAACTGAACCTCTCAGAAAACGGGCAGATAAAGGATTTGGCTTTCAGAGGTGAGTCTGTTTTTCCGGAAGGACAGCTTTCCTGGCTGATAAGAGCTTTCAGGGGCGGAAGAGAAGTCAGGATTCATGAGATAAAGCAGGAAAAAGACCGGCTGCTCTATCGTTGGGAAGAAACGGAAGAGAACCTGGTAATGCAGGTGATGGAAAAAGAAAAATATACGGTTTTTACTGTTTTGGAGTGCCCGGATTCTTTTGATTTTCTGGAAATAGGACCTGTTGTAACAAGTCTGAATGAAATGGTCGGGGATGTCATCGGTGTCGTTCAGGGGGAAAAGGTAGCGATAGGAATTCAGGCTTTGAATATAAAGACGCTGGCAGGCTTTCCTTATGAGCTGGAGAATCAGGTGATTCATAGAAAAGATACACCGACTTCGGAGCTGACAGTTTCCGCGTTGGATTATTCCATGGTAGCTGCTTATGATATGCCATTTGGAAGTGTACTTCAGTTATATTGTGAAAATCGAAGACGAGATCGTGTAAAAACGGTATGCTATGCGGAAAACTGTATTTCAGCGCCGAAGCTTGAGAGAGAGGATGCGGATATAAAGGGCTGCAGCTTTGCCCTTTTTGCCTGCGAAAAGGAAAATACCCTTGCTGTGATCGGAGAAATAGAAACAGGTGAGGGGCTTCCTCATCCGACGCTTGACGGCGAATGGCTGAAGACCTCCAGAAAAGCGGTTTGCTCCTATATGATCAGTGAGTTTGGTGTGGATAATATAGACAAAATGATCACTTATGCCAAAAAAGGCGGTTTTTCTTATCTTTATCATCCGGAACCGTTTGATACCTGGGGGCATTTTGAACTTCGAAAAGAACAGTTTCCAGATGGAGATCAGTCCCTGAAAGATTGTGTGAAAAAAGCGGAAGCTCAAGGAATCAAGCTGGGACTTCATACATTGACGAATTTTACGAAAACAAACGATCCTTATGTAACTCCAATACCAGATAAAAGACTGAAAACCATGATGCCGGTAAAGCTTCTGGAAAAAATAGATATGGAGGAAACAGAAATTCGGATCAGCGAAAAAAAAGGCTTTGCTTATACGGCAACATTAAATTGTTTTCGAATAGATGATGAATTGTTTCAGTACCGGGAATACGATGAATATGAAGACGGAAGTGTGTGCTTAAAGGGGTGTATCCGAGGAGCTTTTGGGACAGAAAGAAGTACGCATACGGAGGGGGCAGAAGTATATAAGCTGACGGATTATCCCTATCAGACACTGTTTCCGGACATTGAACTGCAGGATGAATTTTCCGATCGGATCGCAGAACTTTTCAATAAAACAGGATTGTGTCAGATTTCTTTTGACGGACAGGAAGGCTGTGAATGGACAGGAGAGGGCGAATATGCGGTAAATCGTTTTGCCATGCGCTGTTATGAGCAGTTTGATCATCTGGTTTTGAATGATGCTTCCAGGCTGCATCATTTCTTATGGCATATGAACACGCGCATGAACTGGGGTGAGCCCTGGGGAGAAAGTATGCGAACCGGGCAGGTCGAAGGAAGGATTAAGAATCAGAAATTCTTTGAAAAAAATCTATTTCCCAGGATGCTTGGATGGTTTCTGATTCGGAAAGCAAATCGCAGATTTGAAGCAAGTACCCTGATGGATATTGAATGGGCTTTATCAGAAGCAGCAGGCTTTGATGCTGGTTTTTCCATGTCGATTTCTGAGAATGTATTAGATTCTCTGGGAAATATAGATGAACTTCTGGAGGCAATTAAAAACTGGGAACTGCTCAGGTATGAGAATCGTTTTCCTGATTGTTTAAGAGAGGAACTTCGGAAACCGGAGACGGAATGGCATCTGGAAAAAACAGATGATCATCATTTTCAGTTATATCCGATGGCGATCAGTCAGCCATTTCTCTGTGATCTTCTGGAAATGCAGCCGGGACAGCCAGGAGGAGCAGACTGGAGTCTTAGGAATGTTTTTGAAGAACAGCCTTTGAAATTTCAAATGAAAGTAGAAGGTTATGGTTTTATTGAGAATCCGCAATTTTATACCAAAAAGGGACTTATAAAATTTGATACAGTCGTAAAAGGCGGACAGTATCTGCTTTTTGATGGCAGAGAAGCCTGGGTTACAGATAGAAACTTTAATCGTCAATCCATGGTCTCTTATGCGGGAAACTGTCTGGTGAAAAATGGAAAAGACAGTTTCAGCTTTGGCTGTACGTTTGGAGGAGAAGAAGGACCGGAAGTAAGCGTGCGTGTCATTACACAGGGAGCACCATATCAGATAACGAGGTGAAAATAAGGAGGATATTTTTTATGATGCAGGAATGGTTTAAAAAGGCAAAGCTGGGGATTTTTATTCATTATGGAATCTATGCAGTGGGGGATGTTTCTGAATCCTGGTCGTTCCATAACGGGAACATTTCTTATGAAGATTATATGAAACAGTGTGAAGGTTTTACTGCTTCAAACTATGATCCGAAAGCATGGGCTGAGCTTTTCAAAAAAGCAGGCGCACAATATGTGGTAATGACATCAAAACACCATGATGGAGTTGCGTTATTTGATACGAAATATTCTGATTTGAGTGTTGTGAAAAAGACACCGGCAGGAAAAGATCTGGTAAAGGGATATACAGATGCTGTAAGGGAAGCGGGTATGAAGGTTGGAATTTATTTTTCACTGATCGACTGGTCAGATCCCAGATATCGTTCTGTTTATCCGGAAGGAGAAGATCCGAAAGATCATTTGAAAGATGTTTTTGCAACTCCGGCAGGTGGTCCGGAAGATCCGGAAAAATGGGAGGAATTTCTGAAATTCAATAATGATCAGATGCACGAATTGATGACAAATTATGGGAAAATTGATCTTTTGTGGTTTGACGGAGACTGGGAACGCAGTGCAAAACAGTGGAAAGCAAAGGAATTTAAGGCTTATCTGGAATCTATGAATCCGGAAGTTGTTGTAAATTCCCGGCTGCGGGGGTATGGAGATTATGAGACTCCGGAGCAGGGAATTCCACTGCGTGGACCGGAAGGGGTCTGGGAATTCTGTACTACGATTAATACTTCCTGGGGTTACAGACCTTCCGATAATGATTATAAGACCAGCAAACAGGTCATTCGTATGTTTTGTGACTGTCTGACACTTGGAGGGAAAATGCTCCTGGATGTAGGCCCAAAAGAGGATGGAACCCTGGATGAGCGTCAGGTGAAAATTCTGGAGGATCTTGGTACATTTATCCATGACAATGAAGAAGCAATTTATGAGACAGAAAAAGGAATAAGTTATGATCATTTCCTTGGAGGAAGTACTCTGTCAGCAGATAAAAAAGTGCTTTATCTGTTTGTTTATGACAAACCTTCGGAAAATCTCTGTGTGAAGGGAATTAAAACTCCTGTGAAAAAGGTAAGTGTTCTTCATACCGGTGAGGAACTGTCATTCAGTTATACGGGATCCCTGCCCTGGGGTGGAATTCCAGGTACTCTTTGGATCCGGGCTGACCAGATGAAAGAACATCCTCTGGTAACCGTTTTGAAAGTGGAACTGGAAGGAGAAATCACTTTCAATGTGGGTCATGGAGAAGTAGTGACAAATAATGACTGATCAGAATGGAGGATTTGACGATGCAGAAAATATTGGGTTATGTAATCGAGGATTCAATTGTAAAAGAAGAAGAAGCACATACTCTGACACATATCAACGTAGCTTTTGGAAAACTGACTATGAATGGAACGTTTATTTTCCAGTATCATCCGTTTTTGAAACAGATGAAACAGGTCAGAGAATGGAATCCGGCCATTAAGATTGTTTTATCAATTGTGCCGGAGGAGCCGGATGCATTTACAACTGTCAGTGCTTCCGAAGAATTACGCAGTCATCTGACAGAAGCATGCCGAAAACTGGTAGCCGAAGATGGTTTTGATGGAGTGGATTTTGACTGGGAATATCCTTGCGTGCCTTCAAATGGAATGAATTGTTCTCCGGAAGACCGTACCAATTTTACAAAGCTGTGTGAAGCGGCAAGAAAAGGCATGGATGCGGCAGGCGGCGGAATCGTTTCCATTGCTGCCGGCGCTGATCTCTATTATATTGAAAGTGTTGAGGTGGACAAGCTTGCCAAAATACTTGATTATGTATGCCTGATGACCTATGATCTGAAATGCGGTTTCCACGCGTTGTCCGGTCATCATACGGCACTCTATTCTTCTACCGGGGATATTTTCCGCAACAGCTGTGACCAGGCTTTAAGACTTTTTCAGCAGGCCGGTTTCCCGAAAGAAATGCTGCTGATGGGAGCTGCTTTCTACTCCAGAAAATGGGAGAATGTCAAAGATCGTTATCACGGTTTTCTGCAGTATACAGAAAAAGGCGGCGGCTATGGTCCGAATTATGACGAACTTGCAGAAAAATACATCGATAAAAATGGTTATGTCTCTTACTGGGATGACGAAGCAAAAGCGCCCTTCTTGTTTAACGGTTCCACTTTTATCAGCTATGACGATGAGCGCTCTCTGGCCTGCAAGTGCAAATATGTAAAAGACGAAGGAATCGGAGGAATCTTTTACTGGTGCCATAGCGGCGATACCAGCGGCGTTCTACTGAGGAGAATTGGAGAGAAAATGAAGAAGTAAGATTTACATGTTGAGTTGTTCAATAAGATAGTCAATATCTGTTGAATAATCAGGTTTAATTCCCTGACTGTATAAATCGAGGTAGCGTTGACATTCGTCAACAATCTGCTTGCTGTTTTTGTCAATGATAGTTTGAATTAACATTGCAAAGTTATTTCCTTCCGTGCGATAGCGGACAAGATACTGTTTTGTGACAGGAAACATTTTTATGTAGTGCAGACCGTGACGGTTTTTAGGTCTCGTCTGTGGACGAGGTGGTAATGCAAAATACTGGTTTTTCGGTGCTGAAGCAGGAATGTTTGAACGAATAGGAACGGCAAAGTCATAATTGAGACCTTTATATTTTAAGCGGATGACCAGTACATATGGTCTGGTAGATTTCTGGAGTATCTCAGAATCACCGTTGTACTTAAGAAGCAGTGCATTATTTATTGTAACAAGTTTCATAACTGGCGTTCCTTTCTAAAAAAGAAGAGCTCGCCGTTCGGCAAGCTCTTCTTACATGTAAGCGATATTCTACGCTTTGCAGCACCCCGTCGCCTGCGGAAGCTAAACATACACGTTCATCATATTCTGGCCGTGATGACCGACAAGCCATTGGCTCATTTCTAGTATATTCAAAAATAGTCTAAAAAGCAACACTTTCAAAAAAATTTCTGACAAATAACATCCACCAGGAGTCTAGGCCACTCCTGGGGTTTTCGTTTTTTCCAGCATGTAGTTATCACATTTCTACGATCTCAGTATAGTAAATTTTTTTACGTTTGTCAATGAAGTTTTGAAAAAAATAAAATTGCAAAAATCTGATTTTCATTTATTTTTTCTATATTATCTTTAATATTTTCAGTACAGATCTCTCTATTAGTTATGGAGAAAATACAGGATGAATTGCACAAAATGTTTTATTTAAAATCATGAAATGTAATTATTTTGCCAAATCCTCTTGAAAAATCCTGTCATTAGTATATTATAAAGTTACAACAATTAACTTCGTGGTGTGAGGATAGAGATTAGAAAGAAGCATCACAATTTTATTTCATTGGAGGAGGATTTTGTAATGAAAAGTATGAAAAAAATTGTAAGTTTGGCACTTTGTACTGCTATGTTAGGTAGTGCAATCCCTGGAATGAATCTCGTAGCAGCAGAAACCACAGGGAAGACAGAGTTCTGGAACGATAAAATGGCTAATACTGATCAGAGCAAACTGGATCAGATGCAGGAGAGCATCAAAGACTTAAGCGGAATCGATGTAGAACTTATTGCATATCCGGACACGGCTTCTTATCAGACTGCAATGCAGCAGTCCATCCGCACCGAGGATGCTCCGGGATTATTTACCTGGTGGAGTGGCTCTCAGCTGGAGACTCTGGTAAACGAAGGGCTTGTAGAAGATATGACTGATTTCTGGGATGAGTATGTAATTCCCAATGGCGTATCCGCAGATGTAGCTGGTTCTTTGACCTTTGATGGAAAGATTTATGGTGTTCCTTACAGTATCATTTACAATACCATTATTTATAACAAAGATATCTTCAATCAGTATGGTCTTGAAGAGCCCCAGACTTTTGATGAGTTCCTGACGGTATGCCAGACTCTTCTCGATAACGGCGTTACCCCTATCGCATTAAAGAGCGATTCCTGGGCAGGCTTTATCTGGTTCCAGGCTATGCTGGCCGCTTATGATCCGGCTCTCTATGAAGGCGTTTGCGATGGTTCTATCGCTTATACCGATGAGAAGGTAGTAGAAGTTATGAATCAGTGGAAAGATATGCTGGACAAAGGATATTTCTCCGCACCGATGACCAATGTAGACATGGCAAAGACCTTAGCTACCGGTGGCGTGGCTATGGAGCTGGAGCCGAACTATGAGGCAAATACCATCGTGGATGATTACGGTCTGGTTGCAGGAGAGGATCTGGGAACCTTTGTACTTCCTTCTGTAGACGGTGCAAAGAAAATTGTATTCTATGAGATCGCTCCCTTATGCGTATCAAGCGCAAGCAAAGATAAAGATGCAGCTATCGAAGCTTTGAAGAGCTGGTTCACCAAAGAAAATCAGACCGTCTTCACAGATATCACCGGTTTCTTATGCAGCAGTCAGGTAACGGTTGATAATGAGTGTGTAAACCAGATGGTTGCTTACACAACAGATTCTGACAACTACTCCATGATGCTCCGCTACTATGAGAATACTCCGTCGGATGTAAGAGACGTTGCTCTGGACGAGCTGATGAAATTTGAGCTGGGCGATGCTGGCGTGGATGAAGTATTAAGCACTATTCAGACAAAAGCGGATGAAGTTTTTGCTAAATAAATAAAAAAACAGCAGGCCACGGGTTTTCATGGCCTGCTGTATTGAAACAGCTGAACTGGCCAGAGATACGGACCATGTGTTTAACAAAGAGGACGCTGAAAATGAATATGACTAAAAAGAGAAAAAAGAATTATTTAACAGATTATTTATACATCTTGCCAGCAGCAGCGTTTGTTGGGATCTTTTTTGTATCATCTATTTTATATACCTTTTATCTGAGCTTTTTTGAGTGGGATGGTTTTTCAGAAAAAATTTTTGTTGGCTTGAATAACTATAAAAATCTTTTCTGTGATGCAAATTTTTTGATTTCTGTGAGAAATACCATTATATGGGTGGTATGTTCCCTGGTAACACAGGTTGTTTTACCTTTATTATTTGCAATTTTGATTACAAGGAGTTCCTTCCTTAAATTTTATAAGAATATTTTCTATTTCCCGACAGCTTTATCAGCGACGGTAGGCGGAATGATTATGACGACTCTGCTTTCTACCTATGGTCTTCCCTATCTGGCTGGAAAATGGATTTCTCCGTCTCTGATGAGAGACTGGCTGTCCATTCCCAATGTTAATACGTTCATTATGATCATGACAGGAATCTGGCAGGGAATTGGCTTAAATATGCTGTTATTTATATCCGGTTTGAGAAATATGGACTATACGCCGGTAGAGGCATCCATGATTGATGGAGCAGGCGGGCTTACATTATACACCAAAGTTATTTTACCGTTACTGCGGCCGACTATTATTGTTGTGCTTCTGATGTCTCTGGTAAACAGCTTCAAGGTATTTGATTCTATCTGGGTTATGACCAAAGGTGGTCCTTACCGGACCTCCGAGACCCTGGCACTTACCATGTATCAGGAGTCATTTATCTATAACCGGTTGGGAAGCGGTGCTGCGATCGCGATTATTCTGACCATAGTTATTTTGATCATTTCCTATTTCAATATCAAAGGAACATTTAAGGAGGATTGAGTATACGATGCTAAAAATAAGTAAACGTCAGCAAATGATATGCAATGTAGTTCTGTCAATCCTCGGACTTGTATGGCTTGCGCCCATCATTTTTGTAGTATTGAATATTTTTAAAACAAAGCAGGAATACAATATGGGAAGTTTCTGGCAGCTTCCGCATAGTTTTGCAGTCATAGACAATTTTAAGAATGTAGTGGCAAATAAACTATTTGTCTATATGGGATCCAGTTTGTTATATGCGGTAGGCGGAGCTGTTCTGGCAGTATTCTTTTCTCTGCTGGCTGCATATGGTTTAACCCATTTGAGAATCAAACATAAGATGTTCTGGTTTCTGTTTATTTACAGTGGAACAATCTTTCCGTTTCAGGTTTATTTGATCCCAATCTATAGAGGCTATTATAAGACTGGCCTTTATAATACCAAGTTCGGAATGATCCTGTTTTACTGTGCCATCAGTATTCCCTTTGCCATGTTTGTACTGAGAAACTTCCTGATGGGAATTTCTTCTGAAATCTGCGAATCGGCAAAGATGGATGGAGCGACAAACTGGCAGGTACTGGTACATATTTTGATGCCTATGGCAAAAGCACCGATTTCTATTGTATTTTTATCCCAGTTTACCTGGTGCTGGAATGACCTGATGTTTGGTCTTACATTTACAAAATCTACAAATGTGCGTCCGGTTATGGCAAGTATTTCCATGATGAGCATAGGAGATGTTCCATCTCTGTTTACCGCTTGTCTGCTGGCATCCATACCGACGATTGTTTTGTTCTTTGTTTTACAGGATAACTTTGAAGCGGGTTTTGCTTATACAGGAAAATAATCATACGAGAAGGAGAGAAAACCATGGAAAAAATGTGGAATGTTTATTTGATCCACCATTCACATACGGATATCGGCTATACAGAGCGCCAGGAGAAGATCATGCGTTATCATTATGATTTTATCCGCCAGGCGATTGAGATTCTGGATGATATCCACAGTGGAAAAACGACTGGCTGTGACGGTTTTGTATGGCAGTGTGAGAACCACTGGCAGATCGAAAATTTCTACCAGATGGCAGATGAAGAGCTGCAAAAGAAATTTGAGGCTTATGTAAGAAGCGGAGAAATTGGCCTGAGCGGAAACTATCTGAATATGACAGAACTGGTAAGCGCCCCGGTACTCAATGATTCTCTGGATAAAATGCAGGCTTACGGTGAAAAAACAGGCCATCCCATCGTGGCGGGAATGAGCGCCGACATCAATGGTCTTGCCTGGGGCTATGCAGATGCTCTGTATAATCACGGAGTCCGCTATTTTTACACCGCTCTGCATCCCCACCACGGAATGTTCCCGAACTATCATAAGACGCTTCCTTACTACTGGGAAGGTCCTTCTGGAAACCGTGTCCTGATGTGGAATGGGGATCATTATCATCTGGGAAATGAAATGTTCTTTTCGCCTCATAGCGGCAGTGCTTATACGATTCGCGACGAACTTTATGACCATATCAACAGCAAACTTTTCTATGATGTGGAGGATGAAGAAGCGGCAGAGGAAGCAGCACTTCATACCAGAATTGAACGGTATCTGTATAATCTTGAGGATGAGAAATATCCTTACAGCATGGTTCCATTCATGGTATCCGGGGCAATCACAGACAATGCTCCGCCAAGCAAAGAGATCGCCCACCGTGTCAATAAATTGAATGAATATTATAAAGGAAAGATCCATTTTCAGATGGCAACTCTGGAGCAGTTTTTCCAGGAAGTGGAAAAACAGGCAAAAGATATTCCTGTATACAGAGGAGATTTCACGGACTGGTGGGCAGATGGTATCGGTTCTACCCCGCATCCGGTAAAACTCTATCTGGATGCCGAAAGAAAATACAGTCTCTGTGAGAAAATGGATCCCGAAGGAACGAGAGGTTCCGCAGAGTTGAGAGAAAAAGCAAGAGAGGAACTGATGATGTACGCAGAGCATACCTGGGGTTATTCCTCCAGCGTTTCCGAGCCCTGGGACAGCATGGTAGGTTCTCTGGAGCTAAAGAAAGACGCATATGCTATCAATGCCAATACGGATATTTCCAGAAATTTGGATATTCTCATGGCACAGGAAGGCGAAGTCAGCATTCGTCAGGACAAACCGCAGCGCTATGTGATCATCAATCCGCATGACGAGGTGCTGCATACCAATGCCTATATTTACATTGAGTTCTGGGAGTACATAGATGGTAAACCCTTTGATGCTTCCAGAATGGATCTGGTAGTTCGGAATACGGAGACCGGGGAAATTATTCCCAGCCAGTTAAAGCAGATTGCAAGAGCTCTTCAGGTGGAGCTTGAAGTTTCCATGAAGCCTCATGAGAAATTTATTGCGGAGATCACCAGAAAAGAGAAACCGTATTTTACAATTCAGAACTATGCACATGTTGGAGCTGAAGGTGTGGAAGATATTCTTCAAGATCCGAATAACAGGTTAGATGAGGACGTTATCGATACGGATGATTTCCATATTGAGACAGATGGAAACGGCATCAAGAAGATCATCTGGAAAAAGGATGGATCTGATCTGATAAAAGAAAAAGGCACAGCCGCTTTTTCTGGCGTATATGAAATCACACCGATGGACGGAGTGTCTGCCTGTGAGGTAAGAAGACGCATGGGCCGTAACAGAAAGAGCAAAGGAACGATTCGCTCTTTCAGTCAGTTGAAAAACAGAAAGATTGTGGAAAACGGAGCTGTTTATTGTGCGTTGGAACTGAGCTACGAGCTGAAAGGCACAAGACTTTATGATATCTTCCTCAAGGTTTATAAACATATGCCCAAGATTGAGGCAACAGTGAGAATCCATAAGACCAGCCGCTGGGAGCCGGAAAATCTTTATATCAGTCTTCCGTTCACAGCAGGCGATGGCAGCGAGTTTTACATTGATAAGACAGGTTGTGTGATCCGTCCTGGTATCGATCAGCTGCCTGGAACCTGCCAGGATTTCTATCTCATTCAGAACGGAGTGGCATGGACATCCAAAGAGAAAACGGTCAGCATCATCACGAAGGATGCTCCTCTCATCAGTCTTGGCGGATTGGAAGCAAAAAGAATCAACCTTTGCAATGGAAAAGATACCAAGCGGAACCAGTCAGAAGTTTACTCCTGGCCCATGAACAACTTCTGGGAAACAAACTTTAAAGTTGATCTGGGCGGTTTCTATGAGTTCCGTTATATCCTGGATGTGGAAGAAGGAGAAGAGATTCACGATACCTTCCGACGCTGCCAGGCAGAAAATGAAGGAATTTTGACTGGATATACAGAATAGAGGTGAAAAACCATGTCGATCTTTATCATGCTGGACGTCGGCGGAACAGAAATTAAGGGAGGCGTTTTCGATGTATCCGGGGCTTTGTTGGGTGGCATCAGAAACTTTCAGGCGAAAGCCGGGGAAAATCCGGATACGATCTTTGAAAATTTCTGCCACATCATTTCTGATCTTGGCGGGGGCTTCCCAAAAGAAAAACTGGAAGGAATCGGCATGGCTTTCCCCGGGCCTTTTGATTATGAACAGGGCATCAGCCTGATGAGGGGGCTGAACAAATACGATCAGATCTACGGAATGAGAATTCCGGAAGAATTGCGAAAAAGAAGCCGGAAACTGGAGAGAGTAAAAATCCTTTTCCGGCATGATGTGGAAGCCTTTGCCAGAGGCGTTTACCGCTTCGGAATGAAGAAACAGCAGGAAAAGGTTCTCTGTCTTTGCATCGGAACAGGAGCCGGCTCCGCCTTTCTTGAAAATGGTGAGGCTCTTAAGAAAAAAACGGAGGCAGTACCGGAAAACGGCTGGATTTATAATTCCGCTTTCCGGGATTCCATCCTGGATGATTATCTCTCAGTAAGAGGTCTGAAAAGACTCAGCAGAGAGATCATGGGGGAAGAAATGGATGGAAAAAGACTTTCAGAGCTTTGCAGTGAAAAGAATCCAGGAGCCCTGAAGGTATACCGGGAATTTGGTAAAATCCTGTATGAAGGGATTTTGCCGTTCCTGGACAGTTTTAAACCGCAGGCATTGATCCTTGGCGGTCAGATCACAAAAAGTTTTCCATACTTTGGAGAAAAGCTTGAAAAGGCTTGTAAAGAGCGCAGCATAACACTTATAATGGAAGAAAATACTTCATTAAGAGCGATGCAAGGCTTGCTTTTTTAAGAAAAACCGGAGGGATGGATATGATTCTGAACAGAGAAAAAGGAGCTCCGCCGCTGTATTCACAGGTGGAAGCAATCCTGAGAACAGATATTGAGCATGGAAAATACAATAAGGGAGACAGTTTTCCTACAGAAAATATGCTGATGGAAAAATATCAGGTTTCCAGAGTGACGATCCGTCAGGCACTGAATGCCCTGTCTCAGGCAGGATACATTATGAGCAGGCGTGGAATCGGAACGGAAGTTACTTATGAAAAGATTGATGAGCATATGAAGAGTGTGATCAGCTTCACGGATGAAATGAAGCAGCACAATATCACCATGAACACTTCTTATTGTAAGATGGAAAAAATCAATCCATCCACGCAGGTTGCCGTGGCTTTGGGAATTCCGAAGACCGATTCTTGTTATCGTCTGATTCGAGTTCGAAATGTGAAGGAAAGTCCGCTGGTTTATACGATCACTTACCTGAAATGTGTGGCGGAGCTGCCGCTGGATGAGAAATATTACATGGAGTCCCTGTATAAATTTCTGAAGGATACTTATCAGATCGTCATCGAAAAGGGAGAAGATACGCTGGAAGCAGCGTTACCCTCCGAAGAAGTACAGAAATTTCTGGAGATCAGTCCGGCAATGCCCGTGTTCAAAAGAGTGAGAAAAACCTATCTTCCCGGCAACGAAGTTTTTGAGTATTCGATCTGTTATTATCCGGGAAACCGTTACAAGTATACGGTGGATCTCTGAAGACCGTGAAGATGTAATCTGCAATCCCCCTGCAGTTCATTTTTATGAGAAAATCAGATTGACTCAGGGAACCCATCAAAAAAGGGATGAATGCGGGATCTGTCATGACTAAAAATCAGGACAAAGCAGAAAAAAAGGGGATAAGAGCATGAAAAATAAATATCATAATTATGATTTACATCCGGTCAAAAGGATCGAAGGTCACGATTCGGAAATCTGGGAGAAGGCTGCGGCCGTGGCCGGAGAACTTCAAAGAGCAGCAGAAAAAAGAAAAAAACAGGGCAGAGTCCTGGTGGTTTTCGACCTGTATCCGGGCGTCAGAAAGGAAGAAATTTTAAGCCTTGCTTCCAAAATGGGAGCAGATCATGTGCTGGATATGGAAGACTGCCGGAAGACAGAGGCAGAGCGGCTGCGGGAATTTGGCGATTATATCACAGATGACCGTGTGTTTGGTATTATCTGTCATAAGAAATTGAAAGATTTTTATGATGGAGAAAAGCTGGAAGCCATGAAGAAAAAAATGCAAACGTTGGATGGCATGACCGTTCTGGTTGGTATGGGAGCTGGCCTGATCGCTCAGGGCGACCTGTATGTCTACTGCGATATCACGAGATGGGAGATTCAGCTTCGCTACCGTGCAGGCATGGGAAACTGGAATCTGTCTAATGGGGATGCGCCGATTCTGACGAAATATAAGATCGGATTTTTCATCGAGTGGAGACTGGCAGACCGCTATAAAAAAGAGCGGTACGAGACCTTTGATTATGTGCTGGAGACGGAAGAAAAGGATCATCCGAAGCTGGTGACAGGCGAGGCTTTCCGTGATGGACTCAGGCAGTTTGTGAAGGGACCGTTCCGTCTGGAGCCCTATTTTGATCCCGGTGTCTGGGGCGGTCACTGGATGCAGGAGAATTTCGGAGTTGGTCAGGAGAAGGAAAATCTGGCCTGGAGCTTTGATGGAGTACCGGAGGAAAACTGTGTCAACATGCAGTTTGGAGATATCACGGTGAAGACTCCGGCCATGAATGTGACACTCTACTGCCCAAAGGAACTTCTGGGTGAGAGGGTATACGGCAGATACGGAGCGGAATTCCCGATCCGTTTTGATTTTCTGGATACCATGGGCGGCGGTAACCTGTCCTTGCAGGTACATCCTCTGACAGAATATATCCAGGATACCTTCGGTATGCATTATACCCAGGATGAAAGCTATTATTTTCTGGATGCAGAGGAGGACACCTACGTTTACCTGGGACTGAAAGAAAATGTGGATCGTGAAAAAATGGCGGAGGATCTGAAAAAAGCGGAAAAAGGAGAAATTCCTTTCCCGGCGGAAGAATATGTAAATAAGATTCCGGTCAAAAAGCACGATCATGTTTTGATTCCTGCCGGAACCATTCACTGCTCCGGCAAAAATACCATGGTGCTGGAGATCAGCGCCACTCCCTATATTTTCACCTTTAAACTATGGGACTGGGGGCGTGTTGGCCTGGATGGCATCCCGAGACCGGTTCACATTGAGCACGGTCTGAAAAACATCCAGTGGGAGCGTACTACACCCTGGATAGAGGAAAATTTAATCCATCAGGATGAGATCGTATCTGCAAAAAAGGGCTGCCTTGTCGAAAAAACCGGCCTTCAGGTCCGGGAACCCATCGATACCTTCCGTTATTCCCTGGAAAGTCCCTATATCGTTTCCTGTGGGGACTCCGTGAACGTGGGAAACCTTGTGGAGGGAAAAAACGCTTACATTGAAAGCACGGACGGAAGCTTTGCTCCTTTTGAAGTGCATTATGCAGAAACTTTTATTATTCCTGCAGATGTGAAAGAGTATCGGATCGTTCCGGGCGAGGGGCCAGTGAAAGTGATGTTGGCAAAAGTAAGAGCATAAGAGAATCAGACCGGATTTCCTTTGCGTGGAGGAGATCCGGTCTTTTTATAGCTGGATAAATAATTAGAAAATTTCATTAAAATAATACAATAAATAGAAAGAAAAAATATTTTTAAAATAATGCTTGACAAAATAGAGACAGCAGGCTATAATTAAGACAACAAAACAAACAGGAAATCAAACGAAAGGCGATTCCAGTAAGGAGGAGATTCCAGTGAAACAGTAGTCATTCATTTATCTTTCCAACATTCAGATAAGAAGATAAGTGACAGGACCCCAAATTTCAAAGAAAGGACGGTACGGACCACCGAAATACTAAGTTTTCAATTATTTTAAAAAGCAGATTGTAAAAAGCATCACAAATAAAAGAAAAGAGGTATCTTCCAATGGAGAATCATCATTGAAAGAGGATATGATTAAAGCTCAAGATCATATCCTCTTTTCTTTGTGCTCATTTCCCACCTCCCGTATTTTTCCTTGCAATCTCATCACTGCACCGTTATAATGTGAATTATCAGAAAAAATATAGAACCTGAAAGCCCAGTGAACGCCAGGAAAAGCGTTCAGAAATGGAGGATAGATGCATGATTAAATTATATGACACAGGTGCCTATCTGGTAAACGGCACGGAGCTGGTGGAAGATTCCGGGGATGCAAAACTGATTCTTCGCAACATGCTTGGAAAAGACACGTTGAGCCGAGAAGAGGCAGCGGAAAATACCATTGCCTATCGTATTCTGAAAAATCACAATACATCCGGAAATATGGAAAAACTGAAGATCAAGTTTGATAAACTGACTTCTCATGATATTACTTATGTAGGAATCATCCAGACGGCCAGAGCGTCAGGGCTGGAGAAATTCCCGATCCCCTATGTGCTGACCAACTGTCATAACAGCCTTTGTGCCGTGGGCGGAACCATCAACGAGGATGACCACATGTTTGGTCTGACCTGTGCGAAAAAGTACGGTGGAATTTATGTGCCCCCTCATCAGGCAGTTATCCACCAGTTTGCCCGTGAGATGCTGGCAGAGAGCGGAAAGATGATTCTGGGCTCCGATTCCCATACCCGTTACGGTGCGCTGGGAACCATGGCCATGGGCGAGGGCGGACCGGAGCTGGTAAAACAGCTGCTCTGTCAAACCTACGATATCAATATGCCCGGCGTGGTTGCCATCTATCTGACCGGCGAGCCGGCAAAGGGTGTCGGTCCTCAGGATGTGGCTCTGGCCATTATCGGCGCAGTCTTTGCCAAAGGCTATGTGAAAAATAAAGTTATGGAGTTTGTGGGCCCGGGCGTGTCCAAGCTGAGTGCTGATTTCCGTATCGGCGTGGACGTTATGACCACTGAGACCACCTGCCTGTCCTCCATCTGGCAGACAGATGAAGAGATCAAGGAATTTTACCGGATCCATGGAAGAACCTCTGCATACAAAGAGCTGAAACCGGGCAAGATCGCTTACTATGATGGCGTGGTTGAGGTGAACTTAAGTGAGATCCGTCCGATGATCGCCATGCCCTTCCATCCCAGCAACACCTATACCATCGATGAGCTGAACCGGAACCTGGACGATATCCTTGCAGATGTAGAAAAACGTGCGAAAGTGTCCTTGGGCGGAGCCGTAGACTTCACACTGAAAGACAAAGTCCGGGACGGAAAACTCTATGTGGATCAGGGAATCATCGCAGGCTGTGCAGGCGGCGGTTTTGAAAATATCTGCGCGGCAGCAGATATCCTGAAAGGCCGCAGCATCGGCTGTGACGAGTTTACCTTGAGTGTTTATCCGGCCAGCACCCCGATTTACATGGAGCTTGCCAGAAACGGCAGACTGGCAGAGCTTATGGAGACCGGCGCTATCGTGAAGACGGCCTTCTGCGGTCCCTGCTTCGGCGCAGGCGACACACCGGCCAACAATGCCTTCAGCATTCGTCACTCTACCAGAAACTTCCCGAACCGTGAGGGAAGTAAGCTTCAGAATGGTCAGATTGCTTCCGTGGCTCTTATGGATGCCCGTTCCATCGCGGCAACAGCAGCAAACAAAGGTTATCTGACAGCAGCCACCGATCTGGATGTGGAATACACCGGACCGACCTATCATTTTGACAGCAATATCTATGCGAACCGTGTCTTCGACAGCCACGGCGTAGCAGACCCGAATGAGGAGATCCATTTTGGCCCGAACATCAAGGACTGGCCGAAAATGTCCGCTCTTCCGGAAAATATGATCCTGAAAGTGGTATCTGAGATCCACGATCCGGTAACGACCACCGA
>OHAC01001217.1_pt1 | contig 24349 bp, 25 predicted proteins | sample 1577051 | NCBI WGS metagenome assembly OHAC01 (sample SAMEA3541499, study PRJEB24748) | human gut metagenome | biome: human gut; feature: human-associated habitat; material: faeces | place: China | collected 2012 | reverse complement strand
CATTTGAGAGAGAATGTTCCCCTCTGCTTCAGATCCGAGATGCCTATCCGAAAATGATCATTGCCAGAACCAGGCATCCGAAATATAGCTATGAAGGAATTGAAGTTCACGATATAGCTGATTGGCTGTTACAGGAGTAAAAAAGCCTATGATATGGGATATTCTATTTAAAGCATTGAAAAATCGGAGTTAACAAGGAGATAATTTTATGAAAAAAATAATGGTAGCTACATTATCGTTGCTTGCTTGTGCGGTTCTGCTTGCAGGGTGTAACACCTCCACCGAAAGCAATGAAGAACAGTCCTTAAAGGTATATTCATTTAGCGGAGAAAATGAATATATTTCTGTGTCGAATGGTGTAATTATTTTAGATGGCAAAAATGAAATTTGCTATGGTGGCGATTTGAAAGTGATATCCGATGATTTTGTCGATATTACCACATATTCAACTACCATTTATATCAATGGAAGTGAAAAAGAAACTTTGCTTTCTAATAGTGTTGATGATCAGACTGGTGGGACAATAGATTTTTCTGGAAATATTGGAAAAATTTCTGGTGATATTTTCAAAAATAGAGATGCTGATAAGTTGGCTGACAATTTGTGGTTTGAATTGAAAACAACCAATTTAAGCGGAGAAGAAAACACTTATCAAGTGCAGTTAAAGACAACTGAAATCACAAAGGAAGTCAAAAAGTAACTTCTAATTTATGAAAATACATATTATTGGTTGCAGTGGTTCTGGAAAAACCTATTTAGCAAATGCACTTTCAAAAAAGTATAATATTTCCCATTTCGACTTAGATGATATTCAATGGGATAATAACGCCAAAGAATATGGCAAAAAGAGAACGCTTGATGAACGAAAAGCGTTATTACAAGAAATATTATATAATAATGATGAGTGGATAATTGAGGGGGTATATTATGCCTGGGTACAGCAAAGTTTTGATGAAGCTGATAAAATATATGTTTTAGATATGCCTGGTTATTTATATAAAAGTAGAATTATTATGCGCTCTATAAAAAGAAAATTGGGAATACAAAAAGGAAAAAGAGAAACTTTGAAATCGGTCTATAACCTTTTGAAATGGACTGAAACTTTTCAGAATAAAAATCTGAAAGAAATAAGAAGTATTTTAGATAGATATGATGATAAAGTTATATGGCTATCAAGAAAAAAAGATGTAGAGAAAATAATAAAGGCGGTATGATAACTTCCAATTTGTATGTATGGTAAATCTAAACTGTATTTTAGCAATATTTCCTGAGTGGGGGCAGAAAGTGCCCCCACTTTCACTATTTGGGGGCGAAAAGCGCCCCCGGAATTCAAAAATGGCTCCATTTTGCGCCCCCGTTTTTTGAAATTTGTAATCTAAACAAGATTATAATGAAATCAGAACATAAAAAGTGGTGGCAAAAAGCGCCGTCAAAATCATAAAGTGGGGGCGGAAAGCGCCACCAAAGTGATAAAATGGGGGCAAAAAGCGCCACCACATATAATAAACAAAGGGTTCAAGGGAAAAGTCCCTTGCTAGAACAGCATTTGGATGGAGACATCTTTAATGCGTATCTAGCCGTCAACCTAAGAAGTATCAAAGCAACCAAAACAGCAGATTAATCATGCAACATTTCCTGCTGGTTAATTAAATTGAATAAAAATTAAATACTGCTCAATTGTGCAATCTATATGAATCTGATATGCTGAGTATACAAAAGCTTTTGAATTTTTTAGGAGATGATGCAAATGGATATAGGCGTTGTTATAAAAAAATATAGAAAAGAAGCTGGTATGACGCAGGAGGAGATGGCAAACAGATTAGGCGTGACGACACCGGCTGTAAACAAATGGGAGAATAGTAATTCCAAGCCGGATATTGAACTGCTGGCACCAATTGCGAGACTGCTTGATATTTCGCTTGATACATTACTTTCTTTTCATGAAAATCTTTCAGATACTGAAATCGAAGAAATTATCAGGAAGATGGACAGGATGTTTTCAGAAGAAGGCTATGAAAAGACTTATGAATGGGCATTGAGGCTTATAAAGGAATATCCGAATTGTAACATGCTTATCTGGCAGGCTGCGGTAATGCTTGATGCAAGAAGAATAACGGATAAATGCACGAATCCGGAAAAATATGATAAGCAGATTAACGCATGGTATGAGCTGGCACTACATGATGAGAATGAAGAGATACAGCATCATGCAGCAGATTCCTTATTTGGATTTTATTTACGTAAGAAGAATTACACCAAGGCGGAAAAATATCTGGACTATTTTTCAGAACACGATCCTATGAAAATTTATTATCAGGGAAGATTACTCCAGGAGCAGGGGAAAATCAAAGAAGCATATGAAAAATATGAAAATGTTATTTTTTCCGGCTTTAGTACACTTAATTTTGTGCTTTCCACAATGGCTGGACTGGCATTGTGGGAAAATGATATCGGTTATGCGAGATTTCTGTCAGGGAAAGTACAGGCAGTTGCTCATACATTGGAAATGGGAAAATATAATGAGTATTCGCCAATGCTTGATATTGTATGTGCAGGGAAAGATGTAGAGGGAACATATAAGGTGGTAAAACATCTTCTTGATAATGTGGGTACTATGTATGATTTTAGAAAGTCCGGTTTATATAAGCATATGAAGTTCAGAGATATTGATGAAGCTATATTAGATGGTGTAAAGGAAAAACTTCTTGAAGGATTCAGGAATGAGGAAGAATTCGGCTACATGGCAGGATATGAACCATGGGAAAAACTAATCTTTGACAGATAAGTTTTTTTGAAAACTGTCGTTTGGTAAAATCTATTCCATTTTCAAAAGCCTTGCGATAAAATATGTTCTGTGAATTATTCACAAGATAATATTTTAAGGAGGCTTGGCAATGAACAAGGATTTTGAACGCTGCTGTAGCTTTCTTGCAGACATGATTATTAAATATGCACCAGAGATAAAAGACGAGGTAGAGGTGTGTATGATGATCAAGGATTCAATTGATGACGAGAAAGTAAGCAGGCAGAAACAATTTGACCGGTTCTGTTATTACTTAGGTGGGGTAAAACAGTTTCTGGACAAAAAGGCTGCATAGGCAGCTGGCATCCTGTAGATAATATGCTACGGGATGTATACATATATTACGGGACTTCATTCATAAGAGTGGAGTCTTTTTGTTTTATTCTTTCATCTTGAAAAAGTTTAGGTTGAACAGAGGTTGGAACGATGATAAGATTTAGTTGGGACAATAGTGAACACGTGTGTTCACATTTCATAGTTTAAAAGCAATGGATTGGAGAGGTTCTTATAGAGAGCCGGAAAGTGAGGTAAAATGATATGGCAAACGATATCGTTAATTATCAAGCTGTGATTACTGATATAAAAGGAATTATTTCATCTGGTCGTGAAGTGGCTTATAATGCAGCAAATAAAGCTATGGTGCTTACCTATTGGCATGTAGGTAAGCGTATTGTGGAACAGGAACAGGCAGGAAAAGAAAGAGCAAAATATGGTCAGGCTTTAATTGAGGCATTAGCGGATGAACTCACAAAAGAATATGGAAAAAGTTTTTCAAAAAGAAATCTGCAGTATTTTCGCAAATTTTATCTTGCTTTTCCGGATGAACAGATTGTGAACGCATGCGTTCACAATCTGAATTGGACACATTTTAGAGCACTTTTACGTGTGTCAGATGAAAATGCCAGATTATGGTATATGAACGAAGCAGCAAATGAAAGTTGGAGCTCGAGAACTTTAGATAGAAATATCAGCACACAGTATTATTACAGATTAATGCAGTCACCAAAGAAAGATGCTGTCATGAATGAAATGCTTCAGAAAACAGCGGAAAATCAAAGGAATAAATTTGAACTCCTAAAAAGTCCGATTGTTGCAGAGTTTCTTGGCTTCAAAAATGAAGATTCTTATATTGAAAGTGATTTGGAATCAGCTATTTTAACACATATCAGGGACTTCCTTATGGAGATGGGAAAGGGATTTGCTTTTGTTGCCAGACAGCAGCATATTGTTACTGAGACAGAAGACTATTTTATTGATCTTGTTTTCTATAATATTGAGTTAAAATGTTATGTACTTATAGATTTAAAAATGGGAAAAATCACTCATCAGGATGTGGGACAGATTGATATGTATGTCCGGATGTATGATGAACTGAAATGTAAGGAGGGAGATAATCCTACACTTGGTATATTACTTTGTGCGGAAACAGATGAAGATATAGCAAGGTATTCCGTACTGCATGATAACGACAGACTTTTTATGTCGAAATATCTCACATATCTGCCAACCAAGGAGCAGTTGAAAGCAGAGATTGAAAGGCAGAAAGAAATATTTTATATGCAGCATCCAGCATTGTCTGAAAACGAAAAAGAAGGTATGGAAGAATAATAAAGCATTTCATACAATCCAGTTGTATGGAATTATGGACAACTGAAATAGACGGATTTTTAGACACAGGAGATGAAAAACCATGAAAAAACAGCAGAAATGTTACATATACACAAGAGTTTCCACTTCCATGCAGGTAGAAGGCTACAGCCTTGATGCACAAAAGGACAAGCTTAAGAAATATGCAGATTATCAGGAAATGTCTATCGTCGGTGAATATTCTGATGAGGGTAAATCTGGCAAAAGTGTGGAAGGCAGACCACAGTTTAAACAGATGTTATCGGATATAGAAAATGGTAAAGATGATATTGATTATGTGCTGGTATTTAAGCTGTCAAGATTTGGAAGAAATGCAGCAGATGTTTTATCATCATTGCAGAAAATGCAGGATTATGGGGTTAATCTTATCTGTGTAGAGGATGGAATTGACAGCTCCAAGGATGCCGGAAAGCTGATGATATCTGTGTTATCTGCGGTAGCAGAGATAGAGCGTGAGAATATTCTTGTCCAGACAATGGAAGGCCGCAGACAGAAAGCGAGAGAAGGCAGATGGAATGGTGGCTTTGCACCATATGGTTATCAGCTGGTAAATGGTGAACTTATCATTGCAGAAGATGAAGCCGAGATTATCCGAATTATATATGACAAGTTTGTCAATACAACGATGGGAATGGCTGCGATAGCTGCATTTCTTAACAACAGTGGTTATAAGAAAAAGCTTCGCCAGAATAACACAATTGAAGGTTTTTCTACATCATTCGTCAAAGGTGTGCTGGACAATCCGATATATTGCGGTAAGCTTGCATTTGGAAGAAGAAAAAATGAGAAGATTCCGGGAACAAGGAGTGAATATCATATCGTAAAACAAAAGGAATACATGATAAGTGATGGAATCCATGAGGCAATCATATCAGAAGAAATGTGGAATCAGGCACATAGAAAGCGTCAGGAGACAGGTGTTTTACAGGTAAAAACGCACAGCCTTGAACATGAGCATATTTTATCTGGAATTATCAAATGTCCTGTCTGTGGAAGCGGTATGTATGGCAATGTAAACCGCAAGAAGCATCCGGATGGAGGTTATTACAAGGATTATTTCTATTATGCATGCAAGCATAGAAAACTGGTTGACGGTCACCGCTGTACCTATAAGAGACAGTGGAATGAAGACAAGATCAATGCGGTGGTGGAGGAGATAATCCGTAAATTTGTTACGAATCCAAAGTTCGAGGAAGAAATCCGAAAGCAAATAGGAGGTAGTATTGATACATCGGAGCTTGATAGAGAATATGATGGTTTAAAAGACAGATTGAACCAGACAACAGGGGCAAAGAACAAACTCGCAGACCAGATGGATCATTTATCCGTATCAGATAAGAACTATGATAAAAAGTACAATGACATGCAGGAACGACTTGATAAGCTGTATGATGAGATTACAGATATAGAGAATGCCATGGAAGAAGTCACGACAAGGCTTTATAATATAAAGCAGGACAAAATCTCAGAAGATAATGTGTATCAGTTCCTTTTATTTTTTGATAAGCTGTATGATAAGTTTACAGATTTGGAAAAGAAGACATTTTTAAAGAGCTTTCTGTCCGATGTATTTATCTATGAGGAAGAACAAAAGGACGGCAGAATATTAAGAGGTCTTCGATTTAAATTTCCGATATATCTGAATGGCAGAAATGTGCTTGGAGTGGATTGGGACAATGAAAGTACAGATGAGACTGTTGTCAAATTATCCCTCAAAAAAGATACACCTAAGATTGAGGTTACAATGAAGCCTGATGAGGAGAGTAATTACACACCAGAGGAAAAGGCTACATATCCGAAGATTAAGGAATATGTGAAGAACAAGTATGGTGTGAATGTGCATACTTCTTACATTGCACAGGTTAAGCGGATGTGTGGACTGGATATGGGCGAGAACTATAATAAGTCCAAGAAAGAGAATCCAGAAGTGAAGCAATGTCCGCAGGAAAAGGTGGAGTATATTAAGGATGCGTTGAGGCATTTCAGATTGATTTAGTAAATTGATGGTATGTCACGAAAAATCCCCTAGATACTCCTACAAAGCTCATAAATAAGCCATTTCTTAGTTGAAAAAGTGCTCTACTACACACTTACTACATATTTTTTAGAGAAATAGTTCGGTATGATTATATTAAATGGATAATTGACATTATGGTATATATGCCATATAATATTTACAAAGGAGATTGTATGACAGAATTTAAACTGATAGCATATGAAAAAGAAAACGGAGAAGTTCCAGTAGAGCAATTTCTTGATTCAGTTAATCCTAAGATGCGAGCTAAAATATTTGGATTGCTGGGTATATTACAAGAAAAGGGAAATATGCTTAGAGAACCTTACAGTAAACATCTGGATGACGGGATATTTGAATTGCGTTGTAAATTTGGAAGTGATATTACCAGAGTCTTATATTTTTTCTATTATGAGGGAAAAATAATATTGACGAATGGTTTTGTTAAGAAGACACAGAAAACTCCTAAAGAGGAGATTCAGATTGCAAAGGATAGAAGAAAGGATTTCATAGAAAGGGTGATGAAGGATGAGAACATTTGATGATATGCTTTCTAAGCAGTTAAAGGATGATGAGTTCAGAAAAGAATATGAAGCTATTCAGCCTGAGATGGATGTCATAAGAGCTATTGTGGATGCTCGTACTTCTCAGAATATGACACAGAAGGAACTTGCAGAACGTACTGGTATTAATCAGGCAGACATCAGCAAGCTTGAGAATGGAACAAGGAACCCTTCTGTTAATTTACTTAAAAGATTAGCGGATGGTATGGGAATGGCTCTTAAGATTGAGTTTGTACCTAAACAGAAAGCTTGATTATATGACCTCACTGGAATGTTGTCTGGTGAGGTTGTTTTATTAATTAATATGGAGGATGATAAATGATAGATATTGGAATGGGAGATTGGATTAAGGATTATAATGGCTATTTGCTTATGAAATTTACCAGTAAGTACCGTTATCAGCAACGCTTTCTCGATGGAAAACTGTTTTTTAATACATCTGATTTTTTTGCAAGATGTGATGATGCAGGACGAAGTGACCATCATGAGGGAAATGCCATAGTTGTTAATGAATCTGAGAAATCAACGTCGTCATTAAGATATGAAATTATCAATGGTCAAGTATGTTTGATAGAAGAGGAGTATGCAAATGGATTGGAAATACAAATTAAAGTACAAGCTATTATTGCTATTGCATATTTAATCTATGGAGCATTGAGCACATCATATACATTGCATCGGATTAGATATGAGCATAATCAACCCATTAAATATACTGGTTATTGCGATAACGAAGGAAAACCTATACCAATTGAAGCTAAGATTTTTTATAATGGCAAAGAATACAAAGTTGTTAAGCATGAGGGAATATATAGGCTATTACCATATGATGAGAAGATAATAACTTCAAGATTAATGAAACTTGAAGTTGTTGCGTGTGATAGAGAAGGGAAGTTGTTTATATACAAATAAAGAATAGATTAATTATGGAAGGTTGAAATATACCTTCTTTTTTTATACCTATTTTTTAAGGAGGTGGTGCTCTGTATGTGCATTCACTTTAGAAATCTTCCGGTTCAATGCAATTTCCAAAACTATAACTATACTTTTCTTTGGGCAATCACTATAATAACAGTGTATAATAAGTGGTATGGAAAAATTGAAGCAAATGCAGTAAGAGAGGAAGAAAACGAATGACAACAAGACAGGAGGCATTTTTATGGCAGCAAAAGATACAATGGAAAATAAAATTACAGAAGGCGTGATCTGGAAACAGTTGTTATTATTCTTTTTTCCGATACTGGTGGGAACATTTTTCCAGCAGATGTATAATACCGTGGACGCTGTGATCGTCGGGCGTTTTGTTGGAAAAGAAGCGCTTTCATGCGTCAGTGGTTCGTCCGGACAGATCATCAATCTGGTGGTTGGATTTTTTACCGGGTTATCAGCCGGGGCAACTGTCATGATCTCACAGCATTTCGGTGCAAAAAATGAAGAACAGTTACACAAAGCACTGCATACGGCATATGCGTTCGCAATCACAGGTGGAATCATTGCTGGCGTGATCGGTGTTGCTGCGACACGTATGGTTTTACAATGGATGAATACGCCGGAAAACCTGTTAGCGGATTCGACACTTTATGTCCGGATCTATTTTGCAGGATTACTGTTTATTTTTGTTTATAATATGGGGGCAGCGATCCTGCGTGCGATCGGTGATTCAAAACGACCGCTCTATTTTCTGATCGTCTGCTGCATTGTAAATATTATTCTGGATCTTTTGCTGGTGCTTGGATTCAGACTTGGGGTACTTGGTGTGGCAGTGGCGACGCTGATTGCACAGGGAATCAGTGCGGTACTTGTCAGTGTGGCGTTGATGTATCATACTGCCGGGTTAAAGTTAATTCCACGTGAGATCAAAATTCATAAAAGCGTGTTGAAAAACATGCTGACGATCGGACTGCCAACCGGTATCGAATCGAGCATGTACAGCATTTCAAATGTGATCGTGCAGGCTGCATTAAATGGATTTGGTGTCGATACGATGGCAGCATGGGCTGCGTTTGGAAAAATAGACAGCCTTTTCTGGATGATCAACAGCGCATTTGGAATTGCGGCAACCACGTTTGTTGGACAGAATTTTGGCGCAGGGAAAATGGATCGTGTCCGTAAAGGAACGAAAGAGTGTCTTGGTATGGCGTTTGTGACAGCAATCCTGTTAAGTGTGATCTTAATGTCTGCCGGAAGGTTTTTATTTAGTATATTTACCACGGATGCAAATGTGGTGGAGATCGGTCTTGGCATGATGCAGATCATATCACCGACCTATTTTCTGTTTGTGTTTATCGAGGTATATTCCGGTTCACTGCGTGCGCAGGGACATGTGCTTGTGTCTACAGCAATGACGATGCTCGGTATCTGTGTGCTGCGTGTCGTATGGGTTACCTGGATCGTGCCGGATGGGACACTTTCACAGATCGTCGCATGCTATCCGGTCACCTGGTTTGTCAGTGCTGTCGGTATGATCATTTATTATCACTATAAGCAGAAAAAGATTTTGGAAAAATTTAGTGTGGCGCAAGTGTAAATCTTTGATGCAGACTTTATAAAAATAAAGACAGATGTAAAAATTAACGAAAAAAGAGAGAATACAAATGAAACAGTCAAAAAATGAAATCAACCTGGGAGAGGGCAGTGTTGGAAAGCTTTTGCTGACATTGGCAATACCGTCCGTGATCGCACAGCTTGTCAATCTTCTTTATAATCTTGTAGACCGTATCTATATTGGTCATATTCCGGAAAACGGAGGCGTGGCACTGACCGGTCTGGGTTTATGTTTTCCAATACTGATGCTTGTCACAGCATTTTCCGGTCTGATCGGATATGGAGGGGCACCGCGTGTTGCGATTTACATGGGAAAAGAAAAAAATGACGAAGCGGAGGAAATACTTGGAAACTGTACAATGGCGCTGGTTGTGATCGCAGTTATTTTAACGGTGGTATTGGAATTTACAGCCGAGCCGCTTCTGATGTTGTTTGGTGCAAGTGAGAACACGCTGCCGTATGCACTTTCCTATCTGAAGATTTATGGAAAAGGAACATTGTTTGTCATGCTGACAATGGGATTAAATTCCTTTATCAATACACAGGGATTTTCAAAAGTGGGGATGAAAACAGTCCTGATTGGGGCGGTCTGCAATATTATTTTAGATCCGGTTTTTATTTTTGTATTTGGCATGGGCGTGCAGGGGGCTGCACTTGCAACCGTGATATCGCAGGCAATATCAGCGATCTGGGTTATTTGTTTCCTGACAGGAAAACAGACAAAACTGAAAATAAAAACAAAATATTTCAAACCAAAAGCATCGGTGCTTTTGCCGGTATGCGCGCTCGGCGTATCACCTTTTATCATGAATGCGACGGAGAGTGCGATCAATATCGCATTTAATGCATCGCTGTCACGTTACGGCGGTGATGTGGCGGTCGGAGCCATGACGATCTTAAGCAGTATTATGCAGCTTCAGTTTATGCCGGTACAGGGAATTGCACAGGGGGCCCAGCCGATCATGAGTTTTAACTACGGAGCAAAAAAGATGGATCGTGTTAAAAAAGCATACCATCTGCTTTTGATCTGCAGTTTTACATACACTGTGATCTTCTGGCTGGCAGTGGAAATTGCACCGGGTGCTTTTGTACATCTGTTTAACAGCAGTTCGCAGGAACTATTCGAAATGACAAAATGGGCACTGCGCATCTATATGGCAGCAACCGGAGTATTTGGCATTCAGCTTGCAGTACAGCAGGTATTTATGGCACTTGGTCAGGCAAAAATTTCGTTATTTATTGCGTGTCTGCGAAAGATCATCCTGCTGATCCCGTTGATCTATATTTTGCCGCATTTCTTTGCGGACAAGGTGTTTGCTGTCTTTTTAGCAGAGCCGGTTTCGGATTTTATCTCGGTAACTGTTGCAGCAACTTTGTTTTTATTCAATATCAAAAAGATATTGAAAGAGGGCGAAGCGTGAGTATATAATGGGATAAAAGCAAAACAATTAAAACCGAGTTTAAGCTGGCAGAAAAGCGAGGGCGATAAATGTGCAGAAGAAAAAATGAGTCCGTTTGCAACGAAGAGTGCAAAAGTATTTAACATTCAGAAGATTTCCGGCAAAGGACAGCAGATCACAGTGACACTGAAGTCAAAAGTATATAAGTTTACAGCAAAATAAAATAACGCATAGGAAAAGAGAACTGTGAGAAAATAATCTCATGGTTCTTTTTTTGCTTGACAAGTGAGTGTATCTTACTGTATGATAAAAAACGTAAAGATTGTACGCAATTAAATTTAAGACAATGATTTGGAGGTGGAGAGAAAAATGGAGAGAGCAGATATAGCGATCATTGGAACCGGTCCTGGCGGTGTCTCTGCCGCATTGACTGCAAAAGTAAGAAATAAAAACATTTTGCTGATCGGCAAAAAGCAGATGAGCGATAAGGTGAGCAAGGCGCATCAGATCATGAACTATCCGGGACTTCCGGCTGTGACCGGAGCCCAAATGGCAGAAACGTTTGAAAAGCAGCTTGCCATGATGGAGATTGACATTACGGACAGCCGTATTGGTACTGTTTATGCGATGGGTGACTATTTTGCAATTCAGGCAGGCGAGGAAATGCTTGAGGCAGAGAGTGTGATCTTAGCATGCGGAGTTGTCTCCGGAAAAACCCTTCCGGGTGAGGATGAGTTTTTAGGACGTGGTGTCAGCTATTGCGCAACCTGTGATGCCTGCTTTTATAAAGGGAAAAAAGTTGCTGTTATCGGTTACGGAAAGGATGCGGAACATGAGGCAGATTTTCTTGCGGAAGTGGCAGCAGAAGTACTTTATTTTCCGATGTATCAGGATGAACCGGAGGTTTCGGAGCGGGTGACTGTGATCAAAGAACGTCCGAACGAGATTTTCGGGGAAAAGAAAGTAGAAGGACTCCGTACAGAGCAGGGAGAACACTTTGTGGATGGTGTTTTTGTATTGCGTGATGCTGTATCTCCGAAACAGCTCGTGCCGGGACTTGAATTAGACGGAAATCATGTAAAGGTTAATCTGTCCATGGAGACAAATATTCCGGGACTATTCGCCTGTGGTGATATCACTGGCACACCGTATCAGTATATTAAAGCAGCCGGACAGGGCAATGTTGCAGCGTTATCCGCCGTGACTTATCTGGATGCAAAGAAACGTGCAGCCGGAAAGCAGTAAATCACAGCCCATATAAAAAGGAATGTGGAAAATTTAAACCGCGTTGTATGTCATTACAGCAGATGTATAGATATGTAGATATATATTAGAAATAAACAGTATATTATGCGCAAAGGGCAGCGCAGGAAGGGAAAATATTATGGTAAAGAAAATTACAAATAACGATTTAAATGAAGCAAAAAAAGGAGTAGCAGTTGTCGATTTTTCCGCAGTATGGTGTGGACCATGCCAGATGTTAGCACCGGTGATGGAAGAATTATCCGAGGAGTTTTCCGGCAAGGCAGAATTTTACAACGCAGATTCCGATGAGAACATGGGACTTGCGCAGGAGTACCGCATTGTCAGTATCCCGGCAGTCATTGTATTAAAAGATGGTGTGGAAGTGGCAAGAACGATTGGTTTCCAGCCGAAAGACGCCATGAAAAGTTTTATTGAAGAACATCTGAATTAGAATGGAATGGGGATTATTATGCCGGATAAATATGATGCATTAAAACTGGAAAATCAGTTGTGTTTTCCACTTTATGCCTGCTCGAAAGAAATCGTGCGAAAGTATAAGCCTTTTTTGGACGAGCTGGATTTAACCTATACGCAGTATATTGCGATGATGGTACTCTGGGAGCATAAACAGATCAGTGTGAAGGATATGGGAGCATTATTATATTTAGATTCCGGCACGCTCACACCTGTATTGAAAAAACTTGAACAAAAAGGGTATCTGGTCCGTGCAAGGGACAGTCAGGATGAGCGTGTGTTAAACGTGACGATCACAGAACTTGGCGAAAAGTTAAAAGAGTCTGCAGTTGAGGTACCCAAAAAAATGGGATGCTGCGTGTGCCTTGAGAAAGAGGATGCCGCCGAGTTGTACCGGTTACTGCATAAAGTACTGGGGTTACTTGGAAAAGAGTAAAAATAAATCATATTTCAAACAAAAATTGCCGCTTAGTTTATCAGACCATGGCGGCTATTTTTGTGTTTTATGATCAGTGCCTGCAATAGAAAGTTAAAGTGATTTCTACAGCTAATCCAGTTGCACCATATCAAACCCGTATGGTAAAATTATCCTAATATGATGGTCGGAAAACTGGCTGATTTATACTGACAGAATATTTGCTGGGTGTGTATTCTGTTTACAAAGAGGAGAAAACACTAGGGGAGATTTTTATGGAACAGAGAATGTTGATCGCAGTATTGATCGTGGCACTTGCAGGTCTGTTTGTGTTTGATACGATACGGCTGCGCCGTATGCAGGCACAAAGAGATTTGGCAAAAAAAGAAGTCGCAGATGTAAAAACAGAGTTTTTGTCGCGCATCAGTCACGAGATCAAGACACCGATGAATGTGATCGTTGGTGCAACAGCGTTAGGACTTGAGGAGACAGAGCATCCGGAGCGGATGGAAGAATGTTTAAACCGTATCCGCGGTGCGAGTGAATTCCTGATGGGATTGTTGAATGATTTAGTGGACATGTCTAAGATTGAAAACGGAAAGTTTCATCTTCATCCAAAGCCGTATGCGTTTACAGAATTTTTAAATGAAGTGGAAAATATGATGGAGCCGATGTGTGAGCGCAAATGGATTCGTTTTCACATGCCGCACGAGGAGATCAATATCAATATGATGGTCGATCCGGTGCGGTTTTTCCAGATATTTTTTAATTTACTCTCCAATGCAGTGAAATTTACACCGGAGGGTGGAGAAGTTACATTCCGTATCTGCAATTATGCAACTCATAATGATCATTTCTGTGCAGATTATGTAGTGTCGGATAATGGAATGGGAATGAGCGAAGAGTTTCAGCAGATCCTGTTCCAGCCATTTACGCAGGAGAGCGTGAATCAGGGGGAACGGGGAAACGGAGCCGGATTGGGACTTGCGATCGTGAGAAGCATCGTTGATCTGATGGGCGGAACGATCACGGTAAAAAGCGAGCCGCAGAAAGGTACGGAGATAAAAGTCCATCTTGAGATTGAGATTGCGGAGATACAGCCGGAGATCGAAGTGGCACACCGTTCCGCGGAGGAGATACAGAACATCCTGCGGGGAAAGAGAGTTCTGCTTGTGGAGGATCATCCACTTGATGTTGAGATCAGCAGGCGTATCTTAGAGCATGTGGCGGTAAATGTGATCAGTGCGCAGGATGGAAAAGCGGCATTAGAGCAGTTTAAAGCGGAAGAACCCTATCATTTTGATGCGATACTGATGGATATCCAGATGCCAAACATGAACGGTTTTGTTGCGGCGAGAGCGATAAGGAAGGTTGCAAAGCCGGATGCGCAGATCATTCCGATCATAGCATTGAGTGCAGACGATACGCTGGAAGATGTGAGAAAATGCAAGGAAGCGGGCATGAATGCACATATTGCAAAACCGGTTGAACCGCAAAAATTATATCAGATTTTGTGTGAGTACCTGCTTGCGCCGATTTAAGAGGCAATTTTATAACAGAAAAATCCAATGGGCTTTATAAAGACAATAGATAGTTCACAGAGACAAAAATTTGGAAAATAAGCATGAATAGAAAAGAAAAAAATCCGGCAGGGATGATTTTGCGCGCGGAGCGGATCAGACAGGGAAAGGGGCAGAAAGAAGTCTGCTATGGCATCTGTGTGGTTTCGTATTTAAGTAAAATCGAGCGTGGATCGGCGGAGCCGGATATGGCAATTTTAAAGCAGCTTTTTGCAAGACTTGAAATCAATTATGAGACAGATTCTGCGTTTCTTACTGAGAGCAGGAAACAGATGGATGAATTTTTTTACAATCTGCAATATGGGCTGGAAAATGAAACGGTATGGAAAAAACTTGCCGGAAAATGGGACAGGCTTTTGATGTCACCGCTTACAATCGATATCAGACTGGTGTCCGCAATTTATTACAGTGAGAGCGCGTGGAAAGAATTAGATAAAAGTTTTATCGAAAGTTTGATGAAAAAAGAAGCGGATGGAAATGACATACAGAATTTTTTGAATGAGAATGTCAGCACTTTGGCGCAGTTAGAAGACTGCATGGATGAAAAACAGTATGCCTATTACAGTCTGGTCTGTTCAAGACTCACAAAAGATCCGGCAGAGAAAATGGAGTGGTATCAGAAAGTACAGCACGGACTGCAGAACACGCTTGGCATGAGCTGTCTGATTTCCGGTTATTATGAACAGGCAGAATACGACGCAATTCACCGGATGGAGAACCGTTTTGTGACAGCAGCATTAGAAGAGGGAAATGTATATGCACTGGCGGATTATTATTTTATGAATGGAAGCGCATATGCATGTGTCAATATGGATGAAATGATGACCGTCTATTATGAGCGCACCAGAAGAATGTTGCAGAATACTGGCTGGTGGAAAGAATACGAGCAGGGATTATATTATAATATGGGCGCAACCTATCTGGCAGTCGGAAGATATGAGGAAGCGCTTGCCTGTTTAAATCGTGTCCGGTCAGAAGATTTTCTGCACTGTCATAAAAAGGGATGGTTACATTTGCGCCTTGGAAATACAAGGGAGGCAGACCGATATCTTGCAAAAATGAAGCTGTTACTTTCACAGAAAGAAATGAAGGATAAGACGGCAGAGCATCTGATGTATGAAGAACTTTGCATGGAACAAAAGCCTGACTTTACGGCGGATCCGGCATATTTAGATCTGATCGAACGACTGATCACAGCTCTCAAAAAAGAAAAATCGTTTGGATTCCTCTATCAATATAAAGATGTGATCTTAGAAGCCTATATGAGACAGCGGAAATATAAAAAGGCATTGGAGTTTAGTGAACAAATTTCCGCAAAGACCAGAAAAAGTACGTTTTAGCGTGCTTTTTTTGTGCTGATTTTCCCAAATCAATTCGCTTTATCTAGTTTAAAGTGGAATATATAATAACTGTAGCAATCGATATATGATGTCTGGAATCCACCATTTGCTCCGGACATCATAATCTTTACGCTATACTACAAAACATGAAATGAGGAAACAGCATGTCACACCAGCAAAAAACACTCTGGACAAAAGATTTTACCAGTATCACTATCGCAACCATTTTAACAGCCGTGGGCGGCGAAGCCATGAACCTGCCGATCAGCCTTTTAGTATTTGATGAAACCGGATCTACCTTCCTGTCCGCACTGGTGCTGATCTGCGGCGTCTTGCCGGACATTGTTCTTTCTGTTTTGGCAGCACCTTTGATCGACAAGGGCGGAAAGAAAAAATGGATTGTCGGACTGGATATTGTAACGGCGGTATTATATGCGGTGATGGGAGTCTATATCAGTGGTCATGCGTTCAACTATCTGCTGTATCTGATATTCGTTCTTGCGGTAGGGACAATCTCAGTGTTTTACCGCCTTGCATATGATGCATGGTATCCTAATCTGATCCCGAACGGGATGGAGCAGAAGGGATACGCGGTCAGCAATACGATATATCCGCTTGTCATCATTGCAATGTCCCCGGCGGCAACCTTTTTATATGAAAAAATATCCATGGCACATATTTTTTATCTGGTTTCTGGTATCACGATGGTATCTGTTGTCATAGAGAGCCGGATTCATGAGGAAAAAGAAGAAGCACAGGATGATTATACATGGAAGCAGTACTGTCAGGATATCAGGGAAGGATTTCATTATCTGAAAAAAGAAAAGGGGATTCGTAACATCTATACTTATATGAGTATCACAAGCGGTGTGTCAGATGGAAATACCGTACTGATCCAAGCGTTTTACCAGACAGTGCCGTGGCTTACGGTCACAATGCTTGGATTTTTAAAAAGTGCGGAAATGATCGGGAGGGGACTTGGCGGCATTTTCCAGTATAAAAAAGAAATACCGGTAAAAAAACGCTATGCGTTTACCAAATTTGTCTATACGGTCTATGGACTGATGGATATTTTACTTTTATATCTGCCATATCCGCTGATGTTGTGTAACCGTTTCCTTTGTGGGGCCCTTGGCATCTCAAGTGCGACCATCCGTGAGACAGCAGTGCAGAGCTATCTGCCCGAAAATATGCGGGCGCGTATCAACGCATTTTTTAATATGGTATTTGCGATCGGAAGTGTGGCATTCCAGATGGCAGCGGGAGCACTGGGGCAGATCATGTCTTATCGGTCAGCCATTCTGATGCTCTCAGTAGCAGAACTTACCGCTATGTTTTTACTGATTTGCATTCCGGCAAAAGAAAACCGCCCCGTATATGAGGCGGTTCGGAAAACGGAGTAGTGAGACACTGCAATTTTCCAGTCAGAGAACTGAAAACCACCTCTTTATACCCGTATAGCATTGCTTATAAATCTATCACTTTTACACCAGTGGTTTTATCTCGGGTGCTGCCTGACAGCGTGCCGTCGATTCTCTTTCAATGAGTCTTGCCCGGATCTGCGTCCGGCAGAACGGGATGTGGTGCACCAGAGAATTTAAAACGACGTAAGCGCATTTTCCAAGCTCATTGCGCTCCTGACGAACCGTGGTAAGCGGCGGCTCTAAGGAGGCAGAGAGCGGCAGGTCATCAAAACCGACAACGCTGATATCCTCCGGAACACGGAAACCGCGCAGCTTACACTCAGCGATCACACCGGAAGCAATCAGATCGTTGCCGCAGATGATCGCAGTCGCACCTGCGCCGAGAAACGTCGGGACGTGATACTTTGCGCTGTCTGCCACATAATAGCCGTAGGCGGTCAGCTTCTCATCAACAGTCAGTCCGTGAGCTTTCATGCTGTTATAAAATGCTTCCTGGCGCTGCTCGGATACCATGGAGTGCAGGGAACCGTTTAAGAAAGCAATTTTTTTGTGGCCGAGCGTATAAAGATGATCTACGGCTGCGTCGATGCCCTCATAGTTATCGGTGCCGACGTAGCAGACGTTCGGATTTTTTTCGATATAGTTATCAAAGAGAACAGTCGGCATTGTGGTGTGGGAAAGCTGCTGCATCCATTCGTCATGCAGGGCGAATCCGACTAAAAAGGCACCGCAGAAACCGTTCTTTAACATGTATGTATCATATTTTTCTGTAAGCTGAAAAGCAGGTGTGACCGGAATAACGGTGACATCCCAATTATGGCGGAAAGCATTCTGTTTGAAACCGAGTACGATATCGTAGCCAAACTGATCTTCCGTTTCATATTCCATATTTTCGATAAAAACCGCCAGTTTGCGGTTTTCTTTTTTCTTTGATTTTTTTGTTGCGTATCCCATTTCAACTGCAGTGTCAAGCACCATCTGACGTAATTCTTCGCTGATGTCACTCGCGCCATTTAAACCTTTTGATACGGTACTGACGGAAACACCGAGTCTTGTTGCAATATCTTTGATTGTTGCCATGGGTAAGATCCTCTCCTTAGTAAAAACAGTTGATTTTTTTATATTATATAAAGAAAACAAAAAGTTGACAAGCAGACATACTAAAATTTTCGAAACTTTTGAGCGCTTTCGTTGTAAAAATAAACAAAAACGATATAGCAAAAACGGCAAATATGGCAAAAACGCTGTTAAAAGTTGCAAATTCGTTGACAAAAAACGTTTCCAGTAATAAAATTATCACAGATACGAAAAAAAGCGAAAAAATGAGAGGAAGGACCGGGGAAGATCATTGGATGCAAAAAGAATGGCAAGGGGAGCAGGAATCCTCTTAGCGATCACAAGTTTACCATCTTCATACGGAATTGGTACATTAGGAGATGCGGCATTCCAGTTTATAGATCTGCTGGTGGATTTAAAACAGCGTTACTGGCAGGTGCTGCCGATCGGTCCAACCAGTTTTGGAGACAGTCCATATCAGTCATATTCCGCATTTGCCGGGAATCCATATCTGATCGATCTGGATGATCTTGTGCAGGAGAAGCTGCTTAGTGTGGAAGAGATCCGAAGTTTCCATTGGGGAAATGATGAAGCGGATATTGATTATGCGATGATTTATGAGAACCGCTTTAAAGTTTTGAAAATGGCGTTCGCACGATTCGATATCGAAAATGAAGTTTTTGTAACGTTCTGTGAGGAAAATGCCAGATGGCTTTCTGATTATGCACTTTATACTGCATTAAAGAAACATTTTGGTGATGAGGAATGGCAGAAGTGGGACGAACCGCTTCGAAGCCGGGATCCTGAGGCATTAAAAGAGTATGAAACAACGTTACATACAGACATATTGTTCTATGAATTCTGCCAGTTTGAATTTTTTAAACAATGGAAAAAATTAAAAGAATATGCAAATAACAGAGGTATCCAGCTGATTGGTGATCTTCCGTTTTATGTGGCATTAGACAGTGTGGATGTATGGGCAAACCGGGAACTTTTCTTATTGGAAGAGGATGGGACGCCAAAAGGAGTTGCAGGTTCTCCGCCGGATGCATTTTCAGAGAATGGACAAAAGTGGGGAAGTCCAGTATACAACTGGAGCCGGATGGAAGAAGACGGATTTGCCTGGTGGCAGGCGCGCATGTTAGAACATGCAAAGCTGTTTGATGTGATACGGCTTGATCATTTTGCAGCGATCGTAAAGTATTATGTCGTACCGAACAAGGCAGAAGATGGAAGAAGTGGAAAGTGGAGTAGGGGACCTGGAAAGAAACTTACGGATGCAATCGAAAAAGTGATCGGAGATACACACATCATCGTTGAGGATATCGCAGGAAAGAGTCCGATACCGGGTGTGAAGAAGCTGATGGCAAGAACCGGATGGCCGGGCATCAAGATTTTGATGTTCGCATTTGGGGATGATACGGCAAACGAACATCTTCCACATAATTACACCGACTGCAATCTTGTCGTTTATGCGGGAACGCATGACAATGAAACAATTGTTGGTTACTTCAGGGACAAAACAGATTATGAGCTTGCTTATCTGTACGAGTATCTGAATATCAAATATAAAGAAGAAATACCGGATGCGCTGATCCGGGCTGCCTATGCAAGCATTGCAGATGTGGTGATCATACAGATGCAGGATCTGATGAAGCTTGGAAATGAAGCGCGGATGAATGCACCATCCACCGTCGGGAGAAACTGGAGATGGAGGATTGGAACCGATGAACTGAGTGAGGAGCGGAGGGCATGGATCCGGACGCTTGCGTCGGTTTATCACAGATAATTATGTTATAAAGTGCAGATTGCATTTTATATAAAAACAAAGTTCATGAAAACTTTTTGGGAAAAAGAAAAGGAGAGGAAAAAAATGAAAAAGAAAGCAGTGTCATTATTAATGGTAGCAGCTATGATGACAACCATGGTAGCAGGATGCGGAAACAAAGCCGCAAACAATGCTGGAAGCGATGCAGCAGCAGACAACAGCACAACAAGTGATGCAGCAGCAGAGGAGACAGCAGGTACTGAGGCAGCAGCCGTAGAGACAGCAGGTACTGAGGCAGCAGCCGCAGATTCTGAAGATGAGCCATGGTCCGGTACAATTACAGTATGGAGTCCACAGGAAGATCAGGACACAGGCTGGCTTGCAAAAGAGTGTGACGCATTCAACGCAGCTCATCCAAACTGGGATATCACTTTCAATTATGGTGTATGTGCAGAGGGTGATGCAAAAGCAACGGTTACACAGGATGTTGAAAACTCCGCAGATGTATATATGTTAGCAAACGATAACATCCCGGATCTGGTATCTGCAAATGCATTAGCAGAGCTTGGAGGAAGCTATCTTGACTATGTAACTACAACAAACTCTGATTCTATTACAGCATCTGTTACTTACAATGATGCAGTAGTGGCATTCCCGTTTACATCAAATACATGGTTCATGTACTATGATAAGAGTGTATTTTCAGATGATGATATTAAGAGCTTTGATACCATGTTAGAAAAAGGAAAAGTTTCTTTCCCATTATCTAACTCCTGGTATATTCAGGCTTTCTATGTAGCAAACGGATGTACATTATTTGGTGATGGTACTGATGCAGCAGCAGGTGTCGATTTTAGTGGTGACAAGGCAGCAGCAGTTACTGAGTATCTTGTAGACCTTTGCAAGAATCCAAACTTCATTAATGATGCAGACGGAGCAGGTATTGCCGGTTTACGTGATGGCAGCGTTAATGCCATTTTCTCAGGTACATGGGATGCAGAATCTGTAAAAGAAGCTCTTGGCGATAACATGGGTGTTGCAGCTCTTCCTACTGTAAATATCGGAGGAACAGAGGGTCAGATGAAATCCTTCATAGGATCTAAAGCAATCGGCGTTAATCCAAATACAGAGAATATGCAGGTTTCCATGGCTTTAGCGGCTTACCTTGCAGGTGAAGATGCCCAGAAAGATCATTATGATATGAGAAATATCCTTCCTACAAATACAAACATTGCAATCTCAGATGATGAAATTGCTACGGCAGTTACAAAAGTTATGACAGATACATCTATCATGCAGCCATTAGTAAGCGAAATGAGCAACTACTGGTCACCGGCTGAGAACATGGGTAAAGCACTGGTCGCTGGTGAGATCACAGCTGATAACGCAGCAGAGAAAACAGAAGATATGAATACAACAATGAACACAGACATTGCACAGTAAAAAGATTTCTTCTGATAGAAATCCCAGGGTGCCCGGACGGGCATCCTGGATGTTTCTACATTGAGATTTAAAGGAGGCCCATAACGTGAAAAAGGCTGGAATGAAAAAAGGAAAAAATAAAGAATTTTCAACACCGTACACGGTTACAAATGCGGCGGCAAAAGGAAATATAATCACAAAACTTTCCCTGTTAATTATGGGCTTAGGAAATATTGCACATAAACAAATTGGAAAGGGAATCATGTTTCTTGCAGTAGAAGCTGCATATATCTGGTACATGATTCAGTCAGGAATTTATAATTTATCTATGCTGCCATCTCTTGGATGGAGAGAGCAGGAAAAAGTATGGAACGAAAAAAAGAGTATTTATGAATATACAGCAGGTGACCAGTCAGCACTGATTCTGTTGTATGGAGTGGCAACAGTTTATATTACAGCAATGTTTATCATTGTCTGGAGAGAGTCCGTAAAGAGCTCTTATAAATCGGAAGTGCTGGCAAAATCAGGAAAGCACTTAAACAACTTTAAAGAAGACTGCAAGAGTTTGTTAGATCAAAATTTATATAAATTACTGTTGGCAGCGCCGGTTATGGGAATTTTAATTTTTACGATCTTACCACTGATCTATAACATTACCATGGCGTTCACGAACTACAGTAAAGTCAACGATCATCTGGTATTATTTGACTGGGTGGGACTGGCAAATTTCAAGAAGATTTTAAACTTCGGTGACAGCATCGGCAAGCAGTTTTATTCCGTATTGGGATGGACACTGATCTGGGCGATCTTAGCAACTGCATTAAACTATATCCTCGGTATGATCTTAGCGATCATCATCAACCGTAAGGAAACAAAAGGAAAGGCATTCTGGAGATTCTGTTTTGTACTTTCCATCGCAGTACCGCAGTTCGTATCATTGCTGATCATGCGTACCATGTTACAGCCGACCGGTATCGTCAATACGCTGTTAATAAAATATGGTCTGATCGATACCGCATTACCGTTCTTTTCAAATGCAACATGGGCAAGAGTAACGGTTATTGTTATTAACCTCTGGGTAGGTATTCCGTATACGTTACTTCAGGTAACCGGTATTTTACAGAATATTCCGGGTGAACTTTATGAGGCAGCAAAGATCGACGGAGCGAATGCTGTACAGACTTTCTTTAAGATCACATTGCCTTACATGTTATTCGTTATGACACCGTACCTGATCACACAGTTTACGGGAAATATCAATAACTTCAATGTCATCTTCCTTCTGTCAGGTGGAAATCCTACTCCGGTGGATGCCACGGCAGGAAAGACAGACCTTCTTGTTACCTGGCTGTATAAGCTGACGGTTGATAAGAACTATTATAACTTAGGTGCTGTTATCGGTATTATGACATTTATTGTACTTGCGATCGTAGCATTGGTAACATATCGCAATACCGCATCCTATAAAGATGAGGAGGGATTCATGTAATGAACACGACACATACGAGTACAGCAGCAGTGGCTGCGAAAAAAAGTGGTGCATCCAATACGGCGAAAATCCGTAAAACAGTGATAAATGTGATTGTTCACATTTTCCTGGCAATACTGGCATTTATCTGGGTTCTCCCGATTTTCTGGGTAATCCTTACAAGTTTCCGTGGAGAGAAAGGTTCTTATGTAAGTACATTTTTCCCGAAAACCTATACATTTAATAATTACATCAAATTATTTACAGACACCAGTATTTTAAACTTTCCGAAGATGTTTATGAATACCTTTGTGATCGCAATTTTTACCTGCATCATTTCTACCATCTTTGTACTTTCAGTGGCATACAGTATGTCAAGAATGCGATTTAAGATGAGAAAACCATTTATGAATATTGCGATGATCATTGGTCTGTTTCCATCTTTCATGTCCATGATCGCTGTGTACTATATTTTAAGAGCACTTAATTTAGCAGATGGTGCAATGATCCGTGTAGCACTTATTATCGTGTTCTCAGCGGGTTCCGGTGCAGGATTTTATGTTGCGAAGGGATTTTTTGATACAATCTCAAAATCGCTGGATGAGGCAGCGATTATCGATGGAGCGACAAGATGGAATGTATTTACAAAGATTACTGTACCGCTCAGTAAGCCGATCATCGTATATACGATTTTAACATCCTTTATGGGACCATGGGTTGACTTTATTTTTGGTAAAGTTATCTGCCGTGCAGATGCACAGTATTATACGGTGTCTATTGGTCTTTGGAAGATGCTTGAGAAAGAGTATATCGACAGCTGGTATACCTGTTTCGCTGCAGGTGCAGTTGTGGTATCAATTCCGATTGCAATTCTGTTCTTAATGACACAGAAGTTCTATGTGGAAGGAATGAGCGGAGCTGTCAAAGGTTGATCGATAAGCAGCAAATTGAATATGGGGGCATATTTTTGTGTGCCGTTATGGTGGACGAATGGTCTGCCGGGAGAGCAGGGACGGTTTCGTTTCTGCTCTTTTTGCAATCAGAAGAAGTTAATGAATTGCCTGGTAAATTGTGGTTTGTTGAGGCATGCGTCGCCCACCTAAATGGTGTTTCGTAGGTTTGTGAGTGGCATCTTGCGCAAAGCCGGAGTAATTTTGGTTCCGTTGTACGAAAATAAGAAAAGTCT
>OHAC01001216.1_pt1 | contig 24354 bp, 24 predicted proteins | sample 1577051 | NCBI WGS metagenome assembly OHAC01 (sample SAMEA3541499, study PRJEB24748) | human gut metagenome | biome: human gut; feature: human-associated habitat; material: faeces | place: China | collected 2012 | reverse complement strand
GCGGTTGAATTGTTTCCACTTCAGCACTTTATTCCTGCTGAAGATTATCATCAAGATTATCTCAAGAAAAATCCTAATGGTTACTGTCATATCAATGTCAATCAGGCAGCTAGTCCTGTCATTGATGCTAGTGCTTATCACAAGCCAAATCAGGAGGAGCTTAAGGAAAGTTTGAGTTCAGAAGCCTACGCTGTGACTCAGGAGAATGGAACGGAACGGGCCTTTACGAGTCCGCTTTGGAATCAGTTTGAGCCTGGGATTTATGTTGATGTGGCGACTGGTGAGCCACTCTTTTCATCCAAGGACAAGTTTGATTCAGCCTGTGGCTGGCCAAGTTTCTCTCGTCCCCTTAGTCCCGAGGTAGCCAACTACAAGGAAGATCATTCTCACAATATGGATCGTATTGAGGTCCGTAGTCGTGTGGGTGATTCTCATCTTGGGCATGTCTTTCCAGATGGGCCAAGTGACAAGGGTGGGTTACGCTACTGTATCAATGGTGTAGCAACGCGATTTGTGCCTAAATCTGATATGGAAAAAGAAGGCTATGCCTACTTACTTGACCAAGTAGACTGATTAGTTACTAGTTTTAAGAGATCATTTTAGTAGAATCATGTCACAACTAAAGAGGTTGGAGTCCCTTGCTACCAACCTCTTTTGCATGTAAAAGAAATTAAGGAAAGCGTTTTAAAGCTGACATAAAGTGTCACCTGACCATTCAGGACAAAAAAGTGACATTTCATTACATTTTTTTACAATTTTATCCTATTTGTTTTACATATTATATAGAAAAAATAGTACACTATGACAGTGAGAAATCTGACAGTTGTAAACATGTCATTTTACTTAGATTTTGCTAGTCTTGACGTCTGTAAACATTATTGTACTTTGTGTAATAATTAGTCTCCCCAACCTCCCAATATGATTTTATATGTCTTAACTTACCTAAGCAAGACTAGCAAGATAAACTAAGATATTTCCTTAAAGAGAAATGACAGCATTTGTTAGATTTTATGCTAACATTCAGATAATACTAAGTCCTATTTTATTGTGCTAAACATTTATAAAGGAGAATTTTATGGAATCAATGAATAAAGTAATCCTATTAATAGCCATTTGTGTCTTATGGCTCGGGTTTTTCTTTTTACTTCCTAAAACAGGAGAAAAAGTGGTTTATTTTTATCATTTCCTAACTTTATGTAGTTTAGTCATGATTTATAGTGCCTTAGTTGATCCATCTGGACTCTGTGATACCTTTTTCCAAATTAAACATCTATGTTTTCATTAATTAATCCAGTTTGGTAATAGGTCAGGTAAATCTGAATTTAAAGTATCACTCATAAAAAGAAGCTTTCTGTAAATTGATAACAGTTTATCTGTTTTCAATATGCAGGAGGCTTCTTTCTGTATTATTGAGATTTGAGCATAGAAAAAGCAGTCTGACAAGACTGCTTTAGGGATATCAAAGTTGTGATTCGTAACGTTTGACGATTCTATTTAAGCGCCATTGGTAACAGAGACCACTGACGATAAGGCTGGCAATCAGGCCAATCCAATAACTATAGGGGCCCAGCCCAGTGACTTTTTCAAGAAGGAAGCCAACTGGGAAGGTGATGCCCCAGTAGGTTAGGACACCGAGATAAAAAGGCACCTTGGTATCCTTGTAGCCACGCAGGATTCCTTGAAGCGGAGCCGCAAAGACATCTGCCACTTGGAAGAAGAGGCTATAGGTCATGAAAATGGCTGTCATTTTCAAAAATTCAGGCTCATGCCCATAAAGTTCAGCCAAATCATAGCGCAAGAAGTAGAGGAAAATCAAGGTAAAGATAGAAAATCCTAGTGCTGTCAACCGTCCCAGCTTGCTGTAGCTCTTGACCGCATCCATGCGTCTAGCCCCAAATTCGTAGGAAATAATGATAGCCATGGCACTGGAAATGCTGAGAGGGAAGGCGTACATGAGATTTGAGAAATTCATAGCTGCCTGGTGACTGGCAATCACTAGGGACGGATATTTAGACATAACCAGACCAACACCTGAGAAGATGGCGACCTCCGCAAAGACCGTTCCACCAATAGGAAGACCCAGTTTAAGTGCGTCAAGTAGAGCTGTTTTATCAAGGGGTTGGACCTTTTCAATGTGGTAGGGCTTAACCTTTTTATGCTTTCTGATAACCGAAATGGAAATGAGGAGAAGGGCCCAATAAGCCATTGAAGTTCCCAGACCTGCCCCGGCTCCCCCTAACTCTGGTAGACCAGCAATGCCATATATGAGGAGGAAATTGAAGAAACCGTTGAGAGGTAGGAGCAAAAGCATGAGATACATGGAAAGGCGTGTGAGGCCAAGGGCATCAAGGAAGGAGCGAACCACGCTAAAGAGAAGAAGGGGGATAATCCCAAGACTCAAAAAGCGTAAATAACCAAGGGCAACCTTTCTGACCAAAGGCTCCAAACCTAAATGATTCAAAACCAAGGGTGCCCCTAGAAAAACGAGGGCAAAAAGGATAAGTGATAGGCCCAAAGCCATATAGAGAAATTGATAGAAATCAGGTGCTACTCGGTCCTTGCGACCTGCTCCTAGATGGTGTCCGATAATAGGAACTAGGGCAGAGACGATACCTGTTAAAAAGGTGAAAAAAGGACTCCATAAACTCGTTGCCATGGCTACCCCCGCCAAGTGTAGGGCATCGTATTGACCAGTCATGGTAGTGTCCACAAAGGCTGCCGAGAAGTTGGCAAACTGATAAATCAGTATGGGCACAAAAATCTTGAAGAAAACAAGAAATCGCTCACGGAGAGAATGTGTTTCGTGCATTCTGTTTTCCTTTCTAAATTAATTTTTCAAACATTTATATTTTCATTGTACTATAGAAATGACTTGCTTTCAATCTGTTTTAAGCTTAAAGAAACACTTTGCTTTCATTTTCTCGACTGACATTTTATAGGCTTTCAGATATAATTAATCTAAGGAAATGAGGCTTTGAAAATGAACACGAAAACAGAATTTTTGAGAATAATGGCAGAACAAACAGAAATAGCCTTGGCAACTTCTGTGAATAACGTTCCTAATGAGAGAATCGTAAATTTCTATTTCGATCCTTGTGAAAACATTCTTTATTTTTCGTCCTTTAAAGATAATGACAAAGTCAAGGAAATAGAAGAAAATCCTTCGATTGCCTTTACTACTATTCCTCACACTGGAAACCAGCATGTCAAAGCTAAAGGTCTCGCAAAAAGAAGTTCGAAAACGGTAGTTGATATGGCTGAACATTTCATTGCAAAGGTTCCAGATTATAAAAAGACTATAGATTATGCAGGAGAATCGCTGATTTTATTTGAGGTGAGATTTGATACCGCTATTGTTACCATAGATCTTGCTACCATCAGTACGTTAAGACTATAATAAAAACTCCTCTTATGGATCAGTAAATCTATAAGGGGAGTTTATTCGTTTTTATTTTTCTTTTTTGTTATGGTTCAAAATGGCATTGAGGACAATGGCAAGCAAGCTTGCGACCACGATACCGTTTGAGAAGAACATTTGGAAAGCGTTTGGTAGGCTGTTGAAGAGGTTGCTGCCGTTAAGACCAACCCCTGCAGCGATTGATACCGCAGCAATCAAGAAGTTGTGTTCGTTGTTGGCGAAATCAACACGCGCCAAGATTTGCATCCCTTGGATAGAAACAAAACCGAACATGACAAGCATTGCACCACCAAGAACTGGGCTTGGGATGATTTGTGCCAAGGCACCAAACTTAGGAAGGAGTCCAAGAAGAACAAGGAAACCAGCGGCATAGTAGATTGGCAAGCGAGTCTTGATACCTGACAACTTCACAAGACCAACGTTTTGTGAAAAACCAGTGTATGGGAAGGTGTTGAAGAGTCCACCAAGGAGAACAGCCAAACCTTCAGCGCGGTATCCGTTACGAAGGCGAGTGCTATCGAGTGGTTCTTTAGTAATATCAGAGAGGGCCAAGTAAACCCCAGTTGATTCAACCATAGACACAGTAGCGATAATACACATCATAATGATTGATGACAACTCAAACTTAGGTACCCCGAAGTAGAATGGCGTTGGCACGTGAACAATAGGTGCCGCAGCTACTGGTGAGAAGTCAACCAAGCCCATGCTTGCTGCGATAGCAGTACCGACAATCAACCCAATCAAGATTGAGATGGATTTGATAAATCCTTTAGTGAAAATATTAACTACAAGGATGATAAGAACAGTAATAGCAGCAAGGAAGAGGCTTTGACCAGTTGGTTTATCAACATTGTTCCCCATATTTCCGATAGCGACAGGGATGAGGGTCAAACCAATAGTCGTGATGACTGATCCTGTAACGATAGAAGGGAAGAGATTGGCCACTTTTGAAAAGACGCCAGAAACGAGGATAACATAAATCCCTGAAACGATAAGGGCACCAAACATAGCACCGCTACCGTGTTTCTCACCAATCATAATAAGTGGTGCCACTGACTGGAAGGCAACCCCAAGAACAACTGGAAGACCGATACCGAAGTATTTATTAAGTTGAAGTTGGAGGAAGGTTGCTACACCACACATGAAAATGTCGGTTGAAATCAAGTAGGTTAATTCATGAGCTGAATACCCCAAGGCTCCAGCAATCATGATTGGCACCAGGATTGATCCCGAGTACATGGCAAGTAGGTGTTGCAGTCCTAGGACCGCTGCCTGCGAGTGTTTCTCTTTATTTTGCATTAGATGTCTGCCTCCTTAAATACGACCTGACCATTTTCAAAACGATCCAAACGAGCAAGTGAAACGACTGGGTAGCCAGCTTCTTCCAGAAGGGCACGACCATCTTGGAAAGATTTCTCAATAACGATACCAACCGCTTCGACGTGTGCACCAGCTTCTTCGATGATTTGAATCAATCCTTTGGCAGCTTGACCGTTAGCTAGGAAGTCATCAACGATGAGGACCTTATCTTCAGGAGTGAGGAACTTGCTTGCGATAGAGACAGTACTAGTCACCTGCTTAGTGAAGGAGTAAACCTCAGCGGTGAGGATCCCTTCATTCATGGTGATATTTTTAGCCTTCTTCGCAAAAATCATAGGAACATTCAAGGCCTCAGCAGCATAGAGGGCTGGAGCAATACCAGATGCCTCGATAGTCACCACCTTGGTGATGCCTGCATCCTTGAACTTTTCAGCAAAGACCTTTCCAATCTCACGCATGAGGTCAAAGTCCACTTGGTGAGTGAGGAAAGAGTCAACTTTGAGGATGTTCTCCCCAAGGACATTCCCATCATTGAGAATGCGGTCTTCCAGTAATTTCATATTACCTCCTATAAAAAATATAACTAAAGTGTATTTTGATTTTTCCCAGATTCTATTGAGAACCTGACAAAAATCAAAACAATCGAATAATAGAAAAAGGCTTGCAAAGCAAGCCTTTAAAATCATAAAAAGACGGTAAAATCTTATTATGACTTTATGACTTACTCATTGTTAGGTGTTACGGCACCTTGTAGAAACGTCACGCCGATTCGTGACATAAATAAGTAATGTTCTCATTATTCGATGAAGCTGTCGTTGGTTGATGATAAACCAATATCAACTCTATTATAATACTATATTTTCTTTGAAGACTCAAAGGATTTTTCCTATGAAAACGCACTATTTTAAAAATTGGAAAATTCAATCTAACATTATTGTAAGATTTGCTGAGAATTGTCGTTTCTTATAGCATTTCTGTTATAATAGTGGGAAATGAAAGAGGTAGAGTTATGCATAAGATTTTATTAGTGGAGGACGACGAGGTTATCCGTCAACAAGTCAAAAAAATGCTAGAACAGTGGGGTTACGAAGTTGTTCTTGTTGAAGATTTCATGGAAGTATTATCTATTTTTGTAAAAGTAGAGCCCCACTTGGTTCTTATGGATATTGGTTTACCTCTATTCAACGGTTATCATTGGTGTCAGGAAATTCGTAAGGTCTCCAAGGTGCCTATTATGTTCTTGTCTTCCAGAGATCAGGCCATGGATATTGTTATGGCAATCAATATGGGTGGGGACGATTTTGTGACTAAACCTTTTGACCAAAATGTTCTCCTAGCAAAAATTCAAGGGCTTTTGCGTCGTTCATATGAGTTTGGTAAGGATCAGAGTCTCTTGGAATATATGGGTGTGATTCTGAACCTTAAGGCCATGGATTTGGTTTATCAGGGAGAGGTCGTTTCTTTGACAAAGAATGAGTTTCAGATTTTACAAGTTCTCTTCGAGCGTTCTGGTAATATTGTTAGTCGTGAAGACCTCATGAAGGAGCTTTGGAATAGTGACTTCTTTATTGATGACAATACCCTGTCAGTTAATGTAGCTCGTTTACGTAAGAAGTTAGAGGCAGTGGGTTTGAAGGATTTTATTGAAACCAAGAAAGGTGTTGGCTACGGGTTGCGTCATGATGGGTAAGTGTCAATTTATCAAATACCATATTAGGTCTCGTCTGACTTTCTATCTTTTATTTGTCTTTAATGGAATCATATTGGTCTTGTTTGCCTTTTTATTTGAAGAGGCAGCAGATATTCTTTATTATGCCTTAACCATAATGACCTTTGTGACTGTCATCATGGTTATTTGGGATTTGGTTAGCTCTTATCACTCTTATAACTTAGCTTATCTCTATGAGGAAATCACACCATCAAGTCCTTTAGAATTTTACCTGGCCCAAACTTTGGAAAATGCTAGGGAGAGTCAGATGTCTCAGACTGAGGAGGAGCGCAAGCGCTATACAGATTTGATGGACTACTATACCCTTTGGGTGCACCAAATCAAGACGCCAATAGCAGCCAGTCAATTATTGCTTCAGGATGTTACGGATAGTAAAACGAGGGCTCTCTTGGAGCAAGAGGTATTCAAGATTGATTCTTACACCAATTTGGTTTTGCAGTATTTACGTTTAGAGAATTTCCATGATGATTTGCAGTTGAGGCAGGTTACATTAGAACCCTTGGTTAAAGAAGTTGTTAGAAAACATAGTCTTTTCTTTATTCAAAAAGGATTGACTATTAATCTACATGACTTAGATGTTAAGGTCGTTTCAGATGAAAAATGGCTCTTGGTTATCATAGAGCAGGTCTTGTCAAATAGTTTGAAGTACACAAAAAGCGGTGGTATTGAAATTTACTTCAAAGATAACTGGCTTCATCTTAAAGATTCTGGGATTGGTATTAAAAATAGTGATATTCTACGGGTTTTTGAGCGTGGCTTTTCAGGTTACAATGGTCGACTGACTCAGCAGTCCTCTGGGCTAGGTCTCTATCTTTCTAAGAAAATTGCTGATCAGCTTGGACATGATATTAGTATTAGCTCACAAGTTGGCCAAGGAACCACAGTCTCCATTCATTTTCAAAAGCAGAAGTTGGCGATTGATTAATAACTTACAAAAGTGTAAGAAATATGACCACAAATGAAAGCAAGGGTTATGGTTGAGACCTTGCTTTTTCTATAAAATGGTATCAGAAGTTAAGTAAGAGGTTCCAAAAATCTCTTCCAAATTTATTAAATAAAGGAGCTTATTATGGCGTTACTAGATGTTCAACATGTTAAAAAAATCTATAAAACACGTTTCAAAGGAAATCAGGTTGAAGCCCTTAAAGATATCCATTTCACAGTTGAAAAGGGTGACTATGTTGCAATCATGGGTGAGTCTGGCTCAGGAAAATCAACCCTGCTCAACATCCTTGCCATGCTTGATAAACCAACAGCAGGGCGTGTTTATCTTAATGGTATGGACACAGCAACCATCAAAAATAAGGATGCTTCCAGTTTTCGTCGTGAAAAATTAGGGTTTGTTTTCCAAGATTTCAACCTTTTGGATACCCTATCTGTTAAAGATAATATCTTACTACCTTTGGTCCTTTCTCGACGCCCACTTAAACAAATGATGACACAAGTAGAAGCTATAAGTTGTCAATTGGGAATTCATCCCTTGCTAGAGAAGTACCCTTATGAAATTTCAGGTGGACAAAAGCAAAGGGTGGCGGTTGCGCGTGCAATCATCACTAAACCAGAAATCCTCTTAGCAGATGAGCCAACAGGTGCCCTGGATTCCAAATCTTCAGCAGCTCTCTTGGATGTCTTTGATGCTATCAATGCCAGTGGTCAGACCATTCTTATGGTAACTCACTCGACAGCGGCTGCCAGTCGTGCACAGCGTGTTCTATTCATTAAGGATGGTATTCTATATAATCAAATCTTCAAAGGTAATAAGTCTGAACATCAAATGTTCCAAGAAATTTCCGATACACTGACAGTAATGGCAAGTGAGGTGAACTAATATGTTTCTTCTGACCAATAGACTGGCTTTGTCCAATCTCATAAAAAATCGTAAGCTTTATTATCCATATGCTTTAGCAACTATTCTGGCTATTGCCATTACCTATATTTTTACATCTTTAACGCTTAATCCGCATCTGGACGACTTAACTGGAGCAGATTCTATCAAGATGGTTTTGGGGATGGGACTTGTGATTGTCGCCCTCTCTTCTGGGATTATTGTTCTTTATGCCAACAGCTTTGTTATGAAAAATCGTTCAAAGGAGCTTGGACTTTATAGTGTGCTAGGCTTAGAGAAACGTCACCTCTTTAGTATGATTTTTAAAGAAACGGTGATTCTGGGTTTTGTGACTTTGCTTCTAGGTATAGGTGTGGGGGCACTATTCGATAAACTCATTTACGCTTTTCTTCAAAGGCTTATCGGTGAAAGTACTGGTTTGGTTTCGACCTTTCAAGTAATGACAATTCCTATTGTTCTTGTCATCTTTGCTTGTATTTATAGTTTCTTGGTTTTGGTAAATGGTTTCCGATTGCTACGGCTTAATCCTTTACAATTAACTAAAGATGGCCTTAAGGGTGAAAAAAAGGGACGTTTCCTAGTTATTCAAACCTTTTTGGGACTTGGGTCTATGGGGTATGGTTACTATCTTGCTCTCTCTGTTAAGGATCCAGTAACGGCTATTATGAGTTTTTTCTTGGCTGTTTTACTGGTTATTCTAGGAACTTATCTTCTCTTCAATGCCGGGACAACAGTAGTTCTGCAACTCTTGAAAAAGAAGAAAAGCTATTATTACAAGCCTAATAATATGATTTCCATTTCCAACCTTGTCTTTCGGATGAAAAAAAATGCAGTTGGTCTGGCGACTATTGCTATCCTCTCTAGCATGGTTTTGGTGACGCTTGTAGGTGCTGCAAGTATCTATGCTGGTAAAAAAGACTATCTAGCGAGTGTTGCTCCACATGATTACTCAGTTACAGGGACGAATGTAGATTTAACAAGCACAGAGAAGATTATGGATGATTTCTTAGCACAGTCGGGAAATCAGGTAAATGAAAAAGCAGAAGTAACTTACCTCTACTTTGGTATCAAAGAACAAGAAAAAAATAAGCTAACCATCTTTCCTGAGAATGAAAGAAAAGTTTTACCAAAATCAATTTTTCTTGTCTTCTCACAAGCTACTTATAAACAATTAACAGGTAAAGACCTCAATTTGGCTTCAAACCAAGTCGGCTTGTACAGTAAAAGTAAAACGTTGAAAGGTCAAAAGAATTTGTCTTTCAATGGTCAAACCTACCAGATTCAGGATGACATTAATGACTTTATTAAGGGTAAAGTACCCAATATCTTTACAATCATAGTTTCTGATTATAACTACCTTGTCGTTCCTGATATGGATGGTTTTAAAGAAAGTATCAAAGGAACAGCAACCACTCAAGCTACCTATGTTGGTGTTAACGTCAAAGACCCTACACATGATGCCAAGAAAAATTCAGATTTGCTAGACCAAATGACAGATAAAGAAACACAACAGTTAGCTGGACAAACTACTGGTGTTTCTCAGTCTTATCTCACTGCTAATAGCCAATATGATACAGAAGGGATGCTAAATGGCTTTGTTGGTGGAACATTATTTATAGGTATCTTTTTATCTATCATCTTCATGCTGGGCACAGTTCTTGTAATTTACTATAAACAGATTTCCGAAGGTTATGAGGATCGTGAGCGTTTTGTTATTCTTCAAAAGATTGGGTTGGACGACCTTCAAGTCAAGCAAACCATTCGTAAGCAAGTTCTTACCGTCTTCTTCCTCCCTTTGATTTTTGCCTTTATTCACTTGGCCTTTGCCTATCATATGCTCAGTTTGATTGTGCGTATTATTGGAGTTTTCAACCCAAGTCTTATGTTAGTGGTCACAATCATTGTTTGTGGCGTCTTCTTCCTAGCCTATGTCTTGGTTTTTGTCCTTACTTCACGTTCATATCGTAGAATCGTATCAATGTAACTGACCTAGAGTCTAGCTTCAAACTAGGCTCTATTTTTTTATGCTATAATAGATGACAGAATTATAAATCATCGGAGAAAACACATGTCACAGACCATTGATGTCAAACGTTACGAGGAATTGGCACGTCAAAAGCAGGGGGAGCACCGAAAGTTTCTAGCCCAACTCAAGAAGAAGGCTCCTAAAAATTTGGATAAGATAGTTCAGCAGGTACACAATGAAGTCTTTCAGGAGATTGATTGTGTTCAGTGTGCTAATTGTTGTAAGACGCTAGGCCCAGACTTTACAGAGCAGGACATCACTCGTATTGCTAAGCATTTTCGCATGAAGTTACCTGCTTTCGAGGAGATGTATCTGCAGGTAGATGAGGATGGTGACAAGGTCTTCAAGTCTATGCCTTGTCCATTTTTGGGGCCTGATAATCTCTGTGACATCTATGATGTCCGCCCTAAAGCTTGTGCAGCCTTTCCTCACACAGATCGTAAGAAAATCTATCAGATCAATCATCTGACTATCAAAAATACGCTTTTCTGTCCAGCAGCCTACCTTTTTGTAGAAAAACTCAAGGATAGGATTTAGAAAGGAACTGTTATGAGACGCTTTAATGCAGGTGTTATTACCCTACTTATCATTGCTGCCTATTTTATCGCGACAGCTTTTATTCCAGATTTGTATTTGGCCTTTAATTATAAGTTGATTTTGGCCTTGCTTTTTGTGCTTTTGAGCTGGCAATCTAAGGGGAAATTTCTCTTTTTCTTGGGGATGGCTTTTCTGTCGACCTATATCCATGACCTCTTTAGATTGGACTATTCGGAATGGACTCTCTTTGTAGGAATTCTTATCTTGGGAATTGCAGTGGACCGTTTGAGCAAGCCAAGTTATAAGAAGAACTTTTCTTACAAGGTTTCTAAAGAGCATGAGCGAGAGATTTTTGCTAAGACCTTATTTTCAGAGTCTGTTCAGGTGGTGACTTCACAAAACCTCGAAACTGTCTATGCCAATGCCGATTTTGGACGTTTGACTTTAGATTTGCGTCAGGCTCAGTTTATGACGGACCGACCTCAGATTGTGGTTCAGGCAAATTTTTCTCAGGTTATTATTCGAGTACCTAAGGATTGGCAAGTGGATGCACACGGGCTTCATACAAGCCTAGCAGGAGTGAAAGGCTACGATAGTCTGGGAGAGCGAGACTTGTCTAGCACTACAGTTTCTCTAACAGGTTCAGTATCCTTTGGCCAAGTAACTGTCAAACATTGAAAATGATGAAAGAGCGAAAGCTCTTTTTTTCTTGCAAATCCTTTTAATATAACATTGAATACGTTTACAAATAGTGCTATACTGATAGTGAAAATAATTGGAAAATTGCAATCATTTCTTTAGAAAGGAGTTTTCTTATGGAACGATTTAATCTTCGGTCCTTCTTGTTGCTTTTACTAGCAGCTTGTTTTATCGCTAGTGCCTTTATTCCAGATTTTTGGATCATGGTCAATTATAATCTGGTCTTCTTCGTGGCTTTCTTTTGTTTTGGTATCTTGAATAGAAGACCTCTCCTCATTTTTCTTGGTTTGGCTTTCTTATCACCCTATGTTCATGACTTGTTAGACCTCGATTTTGCACAGTGGAATCTCTTTAGCGGTATCTTTCTAATAGGTTTGGCTTTAGAGTTGCTCTATGGCCGTAGTCAAAAGAAGGGTCTCACTAAAGACTATAAGGTCAATAAGAACGACCAAGAAGGACCACATATTTCTGTTAAGACATATATGGCTGAGGATAGGTATCGCATCTATTCTCAAGAAGTCGAAACGGTTGATATGAATATGGCTTTCGGTGAGCTGTGGCTGGATTTGAGTCAAGCCAGCTTTGCATCAAGTCAGGTAGCAGTTCATCTTGATGCTAAGTTTGGTGAAGTTCATATTCGACTTCCTCATGGTTGTGTCATGGACACCACTGGAATCTCACATCCCCTATCATCTGTAAAGGTGGATCGTTTTGAATCTGATTTCGAGCAAGTTGAAACAAGGCTTCATCTGAGCGGAAGTCTCTTCTGTACGGAGTTGGAAGTGGAGTATTAAGGGAAGTCCAATGATGTCAGCGATATTGTCAAGCATGGCATCTATATAAAAGAAAGGAAAGCATTGATGGGTGAGACAGTTATTCAGGTTTCTTCTCTTGGAAAACGTATCAAGGGAAAGACCATTTTAGAGGATATTAGTTTTGAGATAAACAAGGGCGATTGTGTCGCCTTGATTGGACCTAATGGGGCGGGTAAGACTGTCTTGATGTCTTGTATTCTTGGAGATAAAAAGCCCAGCAGTGGTCAGGTCCTCATTGATGGTAAGGCAGGTAAGGCCAAAAATAAAATTGCGGTTCTCCTTCAGGAAAATACCATTCCAAATAGTTTGAAAGTGGAAGAGCTGATTGCCTTCTTCCAATCTATTTCTGATAATCCCTTGACCAATCAAGAGGTTCAGGAACTCCTGCAATTTAAGGAAGACCAGTACCAGCAGTTTGCGGACAAACTCTCAGGTGGGCAAAGACGTCTTCTGGCTTTTGTCCTTTGTTTGATTGATAAACCTAAAATCCTCTTTTTGGACGAACCGACAGCGGGTATGGATACCTCGACTCGTCAGCGTTTCTGGGAGATTGTCAATGACTTGAAAAAAGCTGGGACAACTATCCTCTATTCCTCTCACTATATCGAAGAAGTGGAGCATACAGCTGACCGTATCTTAGTCCTCCATCAAGGGAAACTTATCAGAGATACCACGCCATACGCTATGCGACACGAAGAGAAAGAGAAGCAGGTCACTCTGCCAAGTAGCTTTGTTAGCATTGTTCACGGACTGCCGGACATCTATGAGATTACTGAGAAGAGAGATGTCATTAGCTTCATGACCAAAGATATCGAAAAGGTATGGCAAAGTCTTGAAAATTCGGGTTGTAGAATTTCTGATATTGAAATTCAAAATAAAACACTCTTGGATAGCCTATTTGATTCAACAAGGGAGGACAAGGCATGAAAGCATTACTAAAAATTGAATGGATAAAAACGTGGCGAAGCTGGCCAGTCTTTATCATGGGAATCGGGATACCCGTCGGATTTTTCCTCCTTTTTTCAAGTATTTTCTCAGCGCCTACTCCAGAAGCCCAAAAAGAGTTTTTGCTATCTTATATGTTAACCATGACTGGCTTTTCTATGTCTAGTTTTGGTTTGTTCACCTTTCCCTATATGTTACAAGAGGATCGAATTGAACACTGGTTGACCTATATCGAGCACTCAAAGGTTAGTATCGCAGCTTATTATCTTTCTAAAATTTTTCGTGTGCTTCTAAACTTTATGGTTGCTATCATTGTGACCTTTTGTGTAGGTGCCTTTTTCCGAGATGTAGAGATGCCATTCTTTAGATGGCTAGGATCAGGTGCTCTTTTACTCTTGTCCGGTCTCCTCTTTCTAGCTTTTGGTTTACTTATCGCTCAGATTAAATCTCAACAAATCATGTCTCTTGTAGCTAATATTATTTACCTTGTCTTGCCTATAGTGAGTGGTTCATGGGTTCCTATTTCCATGTTCCCTAAGTGGGTTCAGAGTATCTCTGAGTGGACACCTGTCTATCATGTCAATGAGTTGGTCGTTAATTTTGCAAAGGACGGGACGTTTTCATGGAAATCACTTTTGTTTATTTTGGCTTATACTGTAGTAGCAACAGGGCTTGCCCTCTTTATCAAGTCGCATAGAGAAAGTGATCGAGGTTAAAGGAGAAATAATGGATATTTGGCAGAAAATGTATGAAAAGGCTCAAGCCCTGTATCAGCCACAGGAAGTCTCAGACTTTGTCTATGCTAGACACGTTGTGGCTGCCGTTGAGGCTGAAGATGGGCAAATTTTCACTGGCTTTTGTATGGAAGGAACGTGTGGTGTTTTCCATCTATGTGCTGAAAGGGCTGCCCTTTTCAATATGTATCAAGAGTCTGGTCAGACCAAGGTTAAGCGAATTATCGCCTTTCGTGACCAACCACCTCATGGTGGACCGTCTGGCATGCCTTGTGGGGCTTGTCGAGAATTTCTAATGGAACTCCATCCTGACAATCGTAACTTGGAGTTTATGGTTGACTACGAAACACGTCAAACCATTACTTTGGGCGAATTATTGCCACTATGGTGGGGAGAAGAACGGGCTCAACAGTTTGAAGAAAAGTCTCAAGACAAGGCTTAACTTTTATAGAAATCACAAAATCCTCACATCTTAAGTGTGAGGGTTTATTTTTTTGGAATTAATTTCAGAAAATTCGAAATTTACTTTGAAATTCAAAATGAAAGTGCTATACTATTCTGTGAAAATAGAAAGAAGGTTTCATTATGGAGTCACTTGTATCTTTTAGTAAATGGCTCAGCAAATGGTTTACTGTAGCTGTTATTCTCTGGGTGGCCTTTAACTATGCCCTTCCTGCAACTAGTAGTTGGGTTATTCCCAATACGGCTTACCTGCTTGGATTGATTCTCTTTGGTATGGGGCTTACCTTGACCACTGAAGATTTTAAACGTATTGCTAAGCGTCCAATTCCAGTTGTTCTTGGGACTGTTGCCCACTATGTCATCATGCCTGGTTTGGCTTGGTTACTTTGTATGATTTTCCATCTGAAAGGTGCGACAGCAGCAGGGGTTATCCTTGTTGGGTCTTGTCCAAGTGGAACTTCATCTAGTGTTATGGCCTTCCTTTCAGGTGGGGATGTTGCCTTGGATGTCTCTATTGAAACCCTCTCAACTCTCTTGGCACCACTCATGATTCCAACCCTCTTGTCATTCTTGGCCGGTCAGTACGTGAGTGTCCCTGCCCAAAGCCTCTTCCTTAGTACCTTGCGTATCGTGGTTGTCCCTATTATCTTGGGTGTGCTTGTTCACTCAATCTTTGGTAAGAAAATTGATGCCATCATCAAGATTATGCCTTTGATTTCTCAAGCTGCCATCCTCTTGATCGTTGGAGCAGTGGTTTCTGCCAACCATGCTAATATTTTCACAGCAGCGACAGCTCTTGTCATTCCAGTCGTTATGCTCCACAATCTTTGTGGTTATGCCCTTGGTTTTGGATTTTCAAAAATTCTTGGTTTGGAAGAGCCACAACAAAAAGCTATTACCTTCGAAGTGGGGATGCAAGACTCAAGTCTTGGAGCAACCCTTGCCATGAAATATTTCGTGCCACAAGCTGCTATCCCATCAACTATCTTTAGTATTTGGCACAATATCTCAGGTTCTATCCTTTCATCATGGTGGAAGAACCATTCAAAAAATAGTCATTAAGATAAATAAAAGCTAACCTTGGGTTGGCTTTTTTTCTTGTCTTTACGTCACATGACAAATGTCATGTCATGTCATGACATCTGGTGCTAAAAAGAGAATGACCAAAAAGATATACTTTAGTCATAACTTAGAAATAATAAAAAACGAAAGAGGTCATCTCATGAAAATCAAAACATCTTACCTTATCTACGCTGTTATCGGAACTGTCTTTGCTGGACTTAGCATGTTTACAGATATCTTTGAAAAAGGCAATTTTGAAGCTATCTTCTCAAATTTGGGTATGATTATTGGCTTGTCTATCTCAGCCTACATTCTCATCACTATGGCTAAAAGTTTTATCGACCTTGTCATTAAAGAATTGAAAAACTAGGAGGCCCAGTATGAAATTATTGAAAATACTAAGCATCTTGCTCCTAGCGGTAATTTGGACCATCCTCTTTGCCTATGTCCTACTTCATGGCAGCAGTGATATTCTCTACAGTGTCATGGGGGTATCTGTTGCAGCTTGTTATGTTTTTTTAGCCTTCTATCAAAAGAAAGGAAATCACACACATGAGTGAAGCAATCCTTCAAGTCACAAATCTTGTCAAAAAAATCAAAGGAAAAACAATTTTAGACAATATTAGCTTTGAGGTGGGACAAGGCGACTGTCTTGCCTTAATCGGGCCCAATGGTGCTGGTAAAACGACCTTAATGTCCTGCATTCTTGGTGATAAGAAAGCAAGTAGCGGTCAAGTCTTTATCAAGGGCAAAAAGGGTAAAGCACAAGATCAAATTGCTGTTCTCCTTCAAGAAAATACCATTCCCTCACAATTAAGAGTTAAGGAACTGATTGCATTTTTCCAAGATATTTCTGAAAATGGCTTATCTAAAGAAGAGATACAAGCACTCTTACAATTCAAAGACGACCAGTATCAGCAGTTTGCGGACAAACTCTCAGGAGGACAAAAACGTCTTCTTGCCTTTGTCCTCTGTCTTATTGGCAAGCCTGACATTCTCTTTTTAGATGAACCTACAGCAGGGATGGACACTACGACACGCCAACGTTTCTGGGAAATCATCAATGATCTGAAAAAGTCAGGTGTGACTATTCTTTATTCGTCCCACTATATCGAAGAAGTCGAGCACACAGCTGATCGCATTTTGGTCCTTCATCAGGGGAAACTCATCAGGGATACTACGCCACACGCTATGCGTAGCGAAGAAAAGGAAAAACAAGTCACCTTACCAAGTCGCTTTGCGCCAAGTCTTGACAAACTGGCAGACATTTATGATGTGACTGAAAAACGTGATGTTGTAACCTTTATGACTAAAGATATTGAAAGTGTATGGAGTAGTTTACAAGCTCACGGCTGTCGCATTTCTGACATTGAAATTCAAAATAAGACACTGTTAGATAGCCTATTTGATAGCACAAGGGAGGACAAGTAATGCAAGCACTACTTAAAATCGAATGGATAAAAACATGGCGCAGTTGGCCTGTCTTTATCATGTCTATCGGAATGCCCGTCGGATTTTTCCTCTTGTTTTCAGGTATGGAGATGAGTCCTGACCCAGCGTCACAAAAAGCTTTTATCTTGTCCTATATGTTGACCATGACAGGATTCTCTATGTCCAGCTTTGGCTTTTTTACCTTTCCCTACATGCTTAGAGAGGACCAAACGGAGCACTGGCTAACCTATATCGAACATTCAAAAATCAGTATTCAGGCCTATTACCTCTCTAAAATCTTCCGTGTTCTTATGAACTTTATGGTAGCTATCCTAGTGACTTTCTGTGTGGGAGCTTTTGCGCGTGATGTTGAGATGCCATTCTCACATTGGCTCGGTTCAGGTGCTCTATTACTCTTGTCGAGCCTTGTCTTCCTATCCTTTGGCTTGCTCCTGGCCCAAATTAAATCTCAACAAATCATGGCTATCGTCGGAAATATCGTCTTTCTTGGTCTTGCTATTATCGGTGGTTCTTGGATGCCAGTAACCATGTTTCCAAAATGGGTTCAGCACATTTCGGAGTGGACACCCATCTATCATATCAATCAGTTAGTAGTCAATTTCGCAAAAAAAGGGGAATTTTCATGGAAATCGCTCATTTTTATCTTGGTCTATGCTACAATAACTACAGGCTTAGCCCTTTTTATCAAATCTTACAGAGAAAGTGACCATGTTTAGAACTTACCAGAAAAATGATTTCGCTTATTTTGTTAGTCTGATTTTCCTTGTCTTTCCGATATTAGGAGTGTTTGGCGGGTATTTTCCAGTCTGGACCCTGTTATTGACAGGTTTGTTTACCATCTCTTATCTCCTTATGGTGTATTTGAAAAAAGCTTATAGCAAGTGGATTCCCTTTCTGTGGTTTTACACTCTAGCTTACATTATCTTTATGACCCTGACCTTCCAGGGGGGCATGATGTGGTTTGTTTTTTTCAACGTCAATCTTCTCGTTTGGCGCTTTGAGGATAGCGTATCATCTTATCGATTCTTATCCTTTCTAGCGACACTCTTAATTTTGACGTCATCATCCTTCCTATTGACAGATGATTTGAGTACCCACCTCATGTCTATGGCTATTCTCCTCTTTTCGTTGGGAATGTACTATTATCAGAATCGTATACGTCAGGAGAGAAAGATGGAAGAGCAGAATCGTACCATCAATATCCTGTCGGCTGAAAATGAACGCAATCGTATCGGTCGTGATTTGCACGATACCTTAGGACACACCTTTGCCATGATGAGTCTTAAAACCGAGTTGGCTCTGAAACAAATGGATAAGGAGCAGTATGATGCTGCTAGAAAGAATCTGGAAGAATTGAATCAGATTAGCCGTGACTCCATGTACGAGGTGCGTGAGATTGTCAATAAGCTCAAGTACCGAACTGTAGCTGAGGAGTTACTGGAACTCGAGCGACTCTTTGACCTATCTGATATCGTCCTGACCGTGGATAGTAGCCTTGACTTAGACAGCCTGTCACCCGTTAGCCAGTCGACCTTGTCCATGGTGCTTCGTGAACTGGCCAATAATGTCATCAAACATAGCCAGGCTGATAGCTGTCAGATTCGTCTTAGCCGTAATCGTGGTATTATTCTTGAGTTTGAAGATGATGGTTGTGGCTTTGAGGAAGTCACAGGACAAGAGCTACACAGTATCAGAGAGCGCCTTAGTTTGGTAGATGGAGACTTGGAAATTCTATCTCAATCGTATCCAACAATCATTCGTGTGTATTTGAAAGAGGGAGGAAAAGCATGAAATTATTAGTCGCCGAAGACCAGTCAATGTTGAGGGATGCCCTCTGCCAACTCCTCATGCTGGAGGACGATGTCGAAGATGTCCATGCGGCCAGTGATGGCCAAGAAGCCATTGCTCTCTTGGAAAAAGAAGAGGTAGACGTGGCCATTTTAGACATTGAAATGCCAGTTAAAACAGGCCTTGATGTTCTTGAGTGGATCCGTGCCAATCAAAGAGAAATAAAGGTTGTCATTGTGACTACTTTCAAACGTAAAGGCTATTTTAAACGAGCCCTCGCAGCCCACGTGGATGCCTATGTGCTCAAAGAACGTTCTATCAGTGACCTCATGGCGACCATCCATACCGTCCTAGCAGGTCACAAGGAGTACTCACCAGAGCTGGTTGAAGGTGTCGCCTTTGACAATAACCCACTCAGCCAACGTGAACAAGAAGTCTTGGCCATGGTGGCTCAAGGCTCAACCAACCAAGAAATTGCTGAAAGCCTCTTTCTTTCAAATGGAACCGTCCGAAATTACATGACAGCCATCCTGACCAAACTTGATGCAGGTAACCGAACAGACGCCGTCCGCATTGCCAAAGAAAAAGACTGGTTGGGGTGAGGAAAGAGTTAAAAGAATGAAGTCACCAGATGGTGGCTTTTTTCATTATCCTGTCCTATATAGAAAGTATTTTGCATTTTTTCCAATATTTTGATTTATAATAGTGCTATAATTGTAGATAATAATTTTGTTAATTCTAATAACAACCTTTGGATGAAAAGGAGATATCAAATGGTAGTTTCTGAAAAACGAATTGAAGACCTAAAAGGATTAAAATTTAATGTTCCTTCATATCAAAGGGGATATCGCTGGACTGAACATGAGGTTACAACTCTTTTAGAAGACCTCTATACACATAGTAAACAAAACAGAGATTATAAGTACTGTTTGCAGCCCTTGATTGTTAAGAAAGTTTCAGATAATACTTATGATGTAGTTGATGGTCAACAGAGGCTAACAACGATTTTTATTTTTTTGAAATTTATGTCTGCTGAATTTAGTAGTGGCCGTAGAAGAAGTAATCAATATGATTACTTTGAGTTGGTTTATGAAACAAGAGAACAGAGTGCTAAATATTTAAAAGAATTAAATTTTGATACTTATCAAGAAATCGAGGATTATGATATTGATGCACATCATATCAGTAAAGCTTTTGCTGCTATTGATAAATGGGTGGAACGAGAAGATATTAATTCGGATAATGCTTTACACGATATTTATCAAGTCTTAACAGAGGCTGTTTTCTTTATTTGGTATGAAATTGATGAGACAGAAGACCCTATAAAACTATTTACCAAAGTTAACTTAGGTAAGATTCCTTTGACTAATGCTGAGCTCATTAAAGCTTTATTGTTAGATAAAACTAATTATGATTCTGAAAATGATAGTGAAAGGATACATAGGGGGATAGATTGGGATAAAATTGAACATAAACTTCAAGAGGAATCATTTTGGAAGTTCCTTACAAATAGTGAGAAATATGTCACTAGAATAGATCTTTTGTTTAACCTGCTTGAACATCGTACTTTAGAAATACCTCAAAATGATATTTACTCAACTTTCTACTCAATCTACGCAAAATATCAAAATGCCGAAAATAAACCGACTTTTATAAGTAACTACTGGAATGAAATCGACTTATTATTTGATGAATTAACTAACTGGTACAGGGACCTAAATAGATACCATTTAATCGGCTATCTATTATCGGTTGACGCTAAGAAAATTGAAGAGGTCTTTGAAGCTACTAGAGGGATGAAAAAGTCGGAAGCTTTTTCTAAATTAAAAGACCTTGCTTATAAAACTCTTGCGGGTGATATAGCTTCTATAGAAGAACTTTCCTATGGTACTAAAAATAAAACTATCAAATCTACTCTTTTACTGTTTAATCTCGTTACTTTGATTAATAAGAGTGAAAAACAATATCGATTTCCTTTTGATATTTATAAGAAAGAGAAATGGGATATCGAGCATATTCATGCTACGGCTGATGAGACTGCTGAAGCTGATGATAGTCTAGCTAATTTAACTTTGCTAGACGCTAATACGAATCGATCTTATGGAAATAGTCCGTTTGATCAAAAACGAAGAATTATTATTGAGGTTGATGCAGAAGGGAAATTTGTACCTGTTTGTACGCGTAATGTGTTTTTGAAAGTCTATAGCAATGAGGTAGATGGACTTGATGACTGGACTGAAAAGGATAAAGACAGTTATATTCAAGCGATAAAACAGGAATTTAACCAATTTTTTGGAGATTATGAGGAGTAGTCATGCAAGAGATCAACGCAAAATATAACTTAAAATCATTGTTAGAAAATTATCGAGTCGTAATTCCCTTGATTCAGCGAGACTATGCACAAGGTAGAAAGGATAAAAGAACCACCGAAGTTCGAAAAAAATTACTGCAGGATATTAATACTGCCTTAATTGACACAAACGTTGGGCCACTCGATTTGAATTTTATTTATGGAAAATCAACTAATGGGAAGTTTATTCCATTAGATGGACAACAACGTCTGACAACTTTATTCTTGGTTTATCTTTTTGCTTATAGAGATAATGATGAGTGTGACTTTTTGGGTAATTTCTCTTATGAAACTAGAAAATCTTCGACAAAATTTTTCGAGAGTCTAGTTGAGAATAGAAGAATTTTTTTTACAAAAACAAAAAGTCCTTCCGAAATCATAAAAGATGAGCCGTGGTTTGCAGATTCATGGCAGTTAGATCCAACTATACAAGGTGCCTTGGAATCACTAGATGATATTTCTGATTCCTTTGATTATGAGTTTGATTATGTTTCAGTTTTATCAGATGCTAATAACCAAAAACTTGTGTTCAATTTCCTCGATATAGATAAACTTGGTTCAGAAGATGAGCTCTATATCAAACTGAATTCTAGGGGGCGCCCGTTAACTGACTTTGAAAATTTCAAAGCAAGATTTATTGATAGAATAAAGAAAATAGATAGTCATTTAGAAAGGGAATTTTCCCAAAATATTGATACAAAATGGACTGATGTTATTTGGAATATTGATAAAAATGCCTTTGACACCAACTTTTTAAATTTATTTGAAATTGTGCTTATCAATAATTTAGATAGCCTTGATTATTCTAAACGCGACAATTGGACTCTTGAAATCGACTTTGAAACTGTAGAAATTAGTCATATAAAAATAATTGTATCTGTTCTTGACTTTCTCTCAGAGAATAAAATGCCTGAGGTTGCGTCTATCTTAGAACGTTCAATTGTCAAAAAATATTTGAAGGATAGGGTTTATTTTCACGTTATTTCAACATTCATAGAACATCACGGTGATACATTAGATACTAGCTATAAAAACTGGTATCGTATCTTTAGGAACTTGATTAATAACTCAGTTATAGATTCTCAAGAATCATATGAACGGGCAATCAAGGGGATTAATGAACAAATCGAACATACTTCAGACCTGCTAGAATATCTAGCTGAGGGAAATAGAATTAATGGTTTCAGTATTGACCAGGTTGACGAAGAGATTGAAAAAGCTAAATTGATAACAGCAGATGATTCCTATAGAGAGATTATTGAAGTCGCTGAAAAGCATCGCTATTTTGATGGTCAAATTCGAAGTTGCTTTTACTTCGAAGCGAATGATTTCCCAAGCAGAAAGATTGATATTATTTCAATTTATTGGAATAAAATATCAAAAATGTTTACTGAAATAGAGCCTAAAGAAGGTCTATTAATGCGGGCAGCTTTGCTGTCTCTAGGAGACTATACAATATCTATAGTTAACTATTATAAAACGCTTTGTCAGGACAATCCAAATGAGTATTCAAGCCTCAAAAGTTTATTTTCATCTCGAAATGAGTATGTCAAAAAACTACTTGATGAACTCGATATGACCAAGCCGCTAGATGTTGAGTATCGTCGTATTATCCAAGAAAATATTAGTAATATAGCTTCTCAAGAATGGCGTTATGCCTTCATTGCTTACTATGAAACCATGTTTAGTAAAATGACTCCTTCACAATATAGAATGAAATCTCCGTTCTGGCTTAATCGTTCAGAAGAGATGTTGTTAATTCCAAATAAGAGCTCTAGTGCTAGAAATTATGATATTCATTTGATAGCCCTAGAAGAAAAACTAAAGGAATTAGGAATACAATCTTATTATCAAAGTGAGAAAGGTATTGAAATAACTAACAGGATTCTTTATGTAAATGAAGTATATGAAGTTAGATTTCGAGGAAATCATTTTAGCATAAATAAAATAGGTGGCGAAGAAGCAGAGGAAGAACATTTTGATCCTACGCTATCATTTTTGGATATAGCAGAATACTTGAATAATAAATTGCACTAATATTATCAAAAAGGCTAGTGAAATTCACACTGGCCTTTGTGTATTAAATCTCAATTTTTATTGTAAGCTAGTATAAAAAGACTTGAGATAATTACGAACAGAATGAGGATAATGATATTATATTCTATAAGTTATAATCAAGCATGAGGTCAATTAATGAAAGAAGTAAATAATTTGCAAGGGAAAACTAGTCGTCTCTTATATTTTATGTCTGAATTGGAAAAGGGGCATAAGGTTAATAAAACTGAATACCTTAAACGTTTTAATATCGCCGAGCGAACCTTTAAAGATGATTTAAGGGAATTAAAGGAAAATCTAAAATTACTTAGAGATGACATGAAAATAAAGTATTCTCGACTTGCAGGAACCTATGAGGCAGAATATAACCATGGTTATGGTAACTTAAAGTACAACCAGGCCGTCATCTTGTCTAAGATTCTTTTAGAAAGTAGAGCACTACGTGTTGAGGAAGTTAGAGAAATCATTGATACCTTTGTAGAGAGAGCTGTTGATGATAGGGAACGTCAACGTATTAGAAACTTTACGGAACGGGAACTAGAGGAGTATAAGGAATTATCGATTTACAGGGACAATAAGAGTAAATCAATCTTGCCTCATCTATCCGCTATTTTTGATGCTATTGAGAATCAGAAGCCTCTTTCTTTTAAGTATACGAAATACCAAGGTAAGGATGCCGATTATGATGTGTTACCGGTCTCGATTATGTTTAATGACCATTATTTTTATTGTATGGCATATAAAGTTGAAGAAAAAGATGGAAGATTAAAAATAGATACAAGGAGTCTGCGTAATTTTCGACTGGATCGTTTTAAAACTGTTCATCGTTCGAAGCATAATACAGAATTAATATTAAGTTCTGAGGAATTAACTCAAATTTTGTCAGATAGTGATGTTCGTTATCATACTTTCTTGATGTTTTCAGATACGGAAAAATTTCGGATTAGATTCAGATATGTTGGTCAGTTTTGGGAAGTACTTGAAGATGATATCCCTGCACTTAAAGTTATTGAGAAAGATACAAGGAGTACAGTTCCTAGGGTAATATATGAAATTGAAACCTATGGCAGAGATAGTTTTCAACGTTATATTGATCGATTTAATGGGGTGTTTACT
>OHAC01001214.1_pt1 | contig 24430 bp, 14 predicted proteins | sample 1577051 | NCBI WGS metagenome assembly OHAC01 (sample SAMEA3541499, study PRJEB24748) | human gut metagenome | biome: human gut; feature: human-associated habitat; material: faeces | place: China | collected 2012 | reverse complement strand
GAGCGAGCAGCTTACTTACTTTTTAGAGCAGAATCCGACGGTTGCCAAGACAATCTGTGAAAAGTCACTTCTTGCACAGCGCGCGAGAGAGGCAGCAAGAAAAGCGAGAGATTTAACCAGAAGAAAAACAGCACTGGAGGGAATGTCTCTTCCGGGAAAACTGGCAGACTGTTCTGACAAAGATCCAAAGAACTGTGAGATTTTCATCGTCGAGGGAGATTCCGCCGGCGGTTCCGCTAAGACTGCGAGAAGCCGTGCAACCCAGGCAATCCTTCCACTTCGTGGTAAGATTTTAAATGTCGAGAAGGCAAGACTGGATAAGATTTATGCAAATGCAGAGATCAAAGCTATGATCACTGCGTTTGGTACAGGTATTCATGAAGATTTTGATATCAGCAAACTTCGTTACAACAAGATTATCATTATGACGGATGCCGATGTCGATGGTGCCCATATCAGTACGTTAATGCTGACATTCCTCTATCGGTTCATGCCGGATCTGATCAAAGAAGGCCATGTATATCTGGCACAGCCGCCACTATACAAGATCGAGAAAAATAAAAATGTGTGGTATGCCTACAGTGACGATGAGTTAAATGCAATCTTAACGGAAATCGGACGTGATGGAAATAATAAGATCCAGCGTTACAAAGGACTTGGTGAGATGGATGCGGAGCAGCTCTGGGAAACTACCATGGATCCGGAAAAACGAGTGCTCCGCCGTGTTGTTATGGATAACGAGAATTCTTCAGAACTGGATGTTACCTTTACAACGCTGATGGGCGATCAGGTAGAACCAAGAAGAGAATTTATTGAAGAGAATGCTCAGTTTGTAAAAAATCTGGATATTTAGTGCTCGGAAGTAGGAGGAAAAACTGTTGGAAGACAATATTTTTGATAAGATACATGACGTGGATTTGAAAAAGACCATGGAAGAATCTTATATCGATTATGCAATGAGCGTTATTGCAGCACGTGCATTGCCGGATGTAAGAGACGGTCTGAAGCCGGTACAGCGAAGAGTTTTGTATTCCATGATCGAACTGAATAACGGACCTGACAAGCCGCACCGTAAATGTGCACGTATTGTCGGTGATACCATGGGTAAATATCATCCACATGGAGACAGCTCCATCTACGGAGCACTGGTAAATATGGCTCAGGACTGGTCAACCAGATATCCTCTGGTAGACGGCCACGGAAACTTTGGTTCTGTCGATGGCGACGGAGCTGCTGCCATGCGATATACTGAGGCACGTCTGAGCAAAATTTCCATGAAGATGCTCGCAGACATTGATAAAAATACCGTAGATTTCTCACCAAACTTTGATGAGACGGAGAAAGAACCGGATGTACTTCCGGCAAGATTCCCGAACCTTCTGGTAAATGGTACGACTGGTATTGCCGTAGGTATGGCAACGAACATTCCTCCTCACAACCTGCGTGAGGTTGTAAAAGCCGTTGTAAAGATCATTGACAATCGTATTGAAGAAGGCAGAGAGACGGAGATCGAAGAAATCCTGGATATCGTAAAAGGTCCGGATTTCCCGACCGGTGCAATGATCCTCGGAACAAGAGGAATCCAGGAAGCTTACCGCACAGGACGCGGCAAGATCCGTGTGCGTGCCGTAACAGAAATTGAATCCATGCCAAACGGCAAGAGCCGTATTCTGGTATCGGAGCTGCCGTACATGGTAAACAAGGCCAGACTGATCGAAAAAATGGCAGAACTGGTACGTGATAAAAAGATTGACGGAATCACAGCGATCACAGATGAATCAAGCCGTGAAGGTATGCGTATCAACATTGAACTTCGAAGAGATGTCAATGCAAACGTCGTACTGAATCAGCTTTTTAAACATACACAGCTTCAGGATACCTTTGGTGTGATCATGCTTGCTCTGGTAAACAAAGAGCCGAAAGTCCTGAACCTTCTGGAGATGCTTCAGCATTATCTGAAACATCAGGAAGATGTTGTTACAAGACGTACACAGTACGAACTCAACAAAGCAGAAGAGCGTGCACATATTTTAAAAGGTCTGCTGATCGCACTGGATCATATTGATGAAGTCATCAGCATTATCCGTGCATCCAGAACAGCAGCACTTGCAAAAGAAGCATTGATGACACGTTTTGAACTTTCCGATGCACAGGCACAGGCGATTGTAGATATGCGTCTGCGTGCACTGACCGGTCTGGAAAGAGAGAAGATCGAAGCAGAGTATGAAGCTCTGATGGCAAAAATCAAGGAGTTGAGAGCCATTCTGGCAGACGAAAATCTTCTGCTTGGCGTGATCAAAACAGAAATCATGGAAATCGCAGATAAATACGGTGATGAGAGAAGAACTTCTATCGGATTTGATATGTATGATATTTCGACAGAAGATCTGATCCCGCGTGAAAATGTTGTGATCGCCATGACAAAACTTGGTTATATTAAACGTATGAGTGTTGACAATTTCAAGGCTCAGAACCGCGGTGGCAAGGGCATCAAGGGTATGCAGACCATCGAAGATGACTACATCGAAGAACTGTTGATGATGAATACACATCACTATCTGATGTTCTTTACCAACACCGGAAAAGTATACCGCCTGAAAGGATATGAAATCCCGGAAGCCAGCCGTACGGCAAGAGGAACGGCGATCGTCAATCTGCTCCAGCTCGCACCGGAAGAAAAGATCACGGCGATGATCCCGGTCAAAGAGTACAAGCAGGGCAAATATCTGTTTATGGCAACCAGAAAGGGTATTGTGAAAAAGACACCGCTTCTGGATTATGCAAACGTAAGAAAGACAGGACTTGCAGCCATCAGCCTGCGTGAAGATGATGAACTGATCGAAGTCAAGCTGACCAACAACAAGAAAGATATTTTCCTGGTAACAAAATACGGTCAGTGTATCCGCTTCCAGGAGACCGATGTCCGCAGCATGGGACGTACAGCGATGGGAGTCATCGGTATGCAACTCAATGACGGCGATGAAGTGGTTGGTATGCAGCTTGATACACAGGGTGATTACCTGCTGATCGTATCTGCAAACGGCATGGGCAAACTGACTTCTGTTGATGAGTTCAAGAGCCAGAACCGCGGCGGTAAAGGTGTGAAATGTTATAAGATCATGGAGAAGACAGGAAACGTGATCGGTGTGAAGAACCTCCATATGGATGACGAGATCATGATGATCAATACCGAAGGCATTGTCATTCGTATGATGTGCAGCGACATTTCCGTTCTTGGCCGTGTGACATCCGGTGTGAAACTGATGAACCTTCCGGAGAATGTAGCTGTTGCAAGTATTGCAAAAGTCCGTGAGACTTCAGCAGGTAACGAAGATATCATCAAAAAGATCGAAGACGAAATGATCGAAGATGAGAAAAACGACGAAGAAATCAAAAACGAAGAGACAACACAGGAGTAATCAAACTGGAGGAAGACCATGATTTTGCGAAGAATGCTTGCAATCTGGATTTCAAAAGCAACATGTGTAGTATGTAAACTTGCCGGCAGACAGGGGGTAACCCTGGCCGGCAAAATTGCACTTAAAATAGATCCGAAAATCTTAACCGAACTTTCCGGACAGGTAAGAAAAAAGATTTTTATTACCTGCGGAACAAACGGAAAAACCACAACAAACAACCTGCTCTGCTCGGCTATTGAAGCAGGAGGCGAAAAAGTAATCTGCAACCACACAGGCTCTAATATGCTAAACGGTGTCGTATCAGCATTCGTGCTGGCAGCAAAATGGAACGGAAAACTGGATGCGGATTATGCGTGCATTGAGATTGATGAGGCATCAACAGTAAGAGTTCTGCCATATTTCAAACCAGATTATATGATCCTTACGAATCTTTTCCGTGATCAGCTCGACCGTTACGGAGAGATTGATATTACAATGGAACTGCTCAAAAAAGCCATGCATATGGCTCCAGATATGGAACTTGTCGTAAACGGAGACGATGCACTTTCAGCTTTTCTGGCAAAAGATTCCGGAAATAAATATGTTACATTCGGTATTGGAAAGCAGTGTCAGCAGGAAAAAGAAAATGCAAGAGAGATCCGGGAAGGTCAGTTCTGCAAATGCTGCGGAGAAAAGCTGAATTACCATTTTTACCATTACAGCCAGCTTGGGGATTATGAGTGTCCGAACTGCGGATTTAAAAGACCGAAGCTCGATTTTGATGCTGAAAACGTAAAAAGCGGTGGAAAACTTTCCTTCGATGTGGATAACAGAGAAATAAAAGCCAACTATCGTGGATTCTACAACGTTTATAACATTCTGGCAGCTTATGCGGCAGCCCGTACAGCCGGTCTGGAATTAAAAAATTACAACAAAGTGCTGGCAGACTACAATCCGCAGAACGGACGTATGGAGTATTTTCATATCAAAAATACCGATGTGCTGCTGAACCTTGCAAAGAATCCGGCAGGATTTAACCAGAATATTTCCGCAGTGCAGGAGGATGATAAACCGAAAGATATCATCGTGCTGATCAACGATAAAGATCAGGACGGTACCGATATTTCCTGGCTATGGGATGTGGATTTTGACCGTTTTCAGGATATGAATGCAGCGTCGATCACGGTCAGCGGAATCCGATGCCAAGATATGCGTCTGCGTCTGAAATATGTTGATATTCCATCCAGGCTGGAACCGGATGTAGAAAAGGCGATCCGCAGCCGCATTGAAGACGGAACCGGAAATCTGTACGTGCTGGTAAATTATACGGCACTTTATGACACTCACAATATCCTGAAAAAATTAGAACAGGAAAAAGCGTAGGAGGCGGCAGAAGCTATGAAAATTACAATCGGACATCTTTATCCAGATCTGTTGAACCTCTACGGAGACCGGGGAAATATCCAGTGCATGATGAAACGCTGCCAGTGGAGAGGCATTGAAGCAGAAACGCTGGAATTTAAACTGGAAGATGAAGTAGATTTTTCCAAACTGGATATTGTACTGCTTGGAGGCGGTTCTGACCGTGAGCAGATGATCGTCTGCAAAAGACTGCAGCAGATCCAGAAAAATTTTAAAGATTATGTGGAAGACGGTGGTGTTGTGATCGCTGTGTGCGGCGGTTATCAGCTTCTGGGAGATTACTATCAGACGGACGAAGGACGCATGGAAGGACTGCATCTTGTCAAACTTCATACGGAGCAGAAACCGGGAAGACTGATCAGCAATATTGTACTGAAAAGTGATCTCTTTGATATGCCGGTTGTCGGGTTTGAGAATCATGGCGGACGTACCGATATCGGTGATAACCAGCCGTTTGGCAAAGTCCTGTATGGTTCCGGAAACGACGGTGAATCCGGGTATGAGGGCATTGTATACAAGCATGTGATCGGCACTTATCTGCATGGACCGCTGCTGCCGAAAAATCCGCAGGTCTGCGACTGGCTGATAGAGAAAGCACTGGAGAGAAAATACGGAGAAGAAATCAAACTTCAGCCGTTGGATGATCAGGAAGAAAAGGAAGCAAATGCTTATATAGTAAACAGATTTGTAAAATAGAGTATCAAAAAATAACGCACAAAAGAATAAATTTTATGATTTTCTGACACAAAACAGGAAATTACAGGGCAAAATAGATAGAAAAACAGAATCTCTGAAAGCTGATTATTGGAAGGATAGATAAAAAATATTCCGGTAATCAGCTTTTTTTAGTAAATAATAATTGAAAAAGAGCATTGAAAATGGTAACATAGAATAGACATAGCTAATTTTTTTTGTATAAGCAAATAAGGAGGGCTTTTATGAAATGGAAACAGTATTTAGCTGTCATGACAGCAGCTGCAATGGTTATTTCCGGACCGGCAGTACCGATGAGTCAGGTATTCGCAGCAGATGCAGTGGCAGCAGAAGTACAGGCAAGTGATGAAACAACAGACGAGAAAGTGATTACCTTGCCGTCAGCGGGAGAAAAATTATCTGTAGAAGCAGAAGATTTTACTCTGGCAAAAAAGGAGGGAAATGACTATATTCGTATTGCAGAAAGAGACTGGGCAAGCGGTGGAAAAATCGTTGACTGGTTTGAAAACGGAAATGCAATGTCTATTAAGTTTAATGCACCAAAAGCAGGCATCTATGCGGTGACAGCTACTTACCGCAGCGGTCGCAAAGATACAGACACACCAAATGCATTTGAATGGGAAGGAACCAATGTAGAAAGCGGAAGTGTAGATGTATACGGTGAAGATAAAGCGACTACAACACATACTGTAACCTTTTTTGTAAAGGTAACAAAAGAGGGAGAAGGCACACTGACCTTCAAAGCAGGCGAGAAGGCAGGTCCGCAGGTAGATAAATTTGATATCGAACAGGCATATACATTACCGACTGGTGATGATACCCTGACAGTAGAAGCAGAAGATTTCACTCTGGTGCCAAAAGCAGGAGAAGATACAAGTAAACACATCCATGTAATTGAAAATACAGAGTGGGCAAGCGGCAAGAAGATGGTGTCCTGGTTTGAAGATGGCGATGCGATGTATATGAACTTTTATGCACCGGCAGCAGGTGACTATAGTGTAACAGCTACTTACCGCAGCGGACGTCTGAAGAACAATCCAAATGAATTTACATGGGAAGGAACCAATGTGGAAAGCGGAAGCGTAGATGTTTATGGAGAATCCGGAGCAACTACAACACATACGGTAACCTTTACTGTCAAAGTAACACAGGCAGGAGCTGGTGTGCTGAAATTTACAGCAACCAATCCAAAATGTGGAGGTCAGGTAGATAAATTTGAAGTTAAGAAAAAAGCAAACGTAGCTGTAGAGGGAGTTACCTTAGACCAGACAACAGCTACCCTGACAGCAAAAGGTCAGACGCTGCAGTTGAATGCAAACGTAACACCAGAAGATGCAAGCAACAAAAAAGTAACTTTTGCATCCGATAAAGAGGAAGTAGCAACGGTTGATGCAACTACAGGTGTAGTTACTGCAGTGGCAAATGGAGAAGCAAAAATCACGGCAACAACAGAAGATGGAAGCAAGACAGCAGTCTGCACGGTTACTGTTGATATTAAAGATACTACACAGCCGGAAGATGCAGATGCACCGAAAACCTGGGGAGCAACACCAAACGATGAACAGCTCTGGTATATGAAACAGGGAACAGCCGCATTCTGTCACTTTGGACCGAATACATTCAATAACGTTGAGTGGGGCGAAAATTACGGAACAAAGACTCCGAAAGAAATTTTTAAACTGACCAAGAAATTTAATGCAGAAGATCTTGTAAAAGCAGTAAAAGAGGCTGGATTCAGCCGTCTGATCCTCACAGCAAAACATCATGATGGATTCTGTCTGTGGTCAAGCCAGTATACAGACTATGATATTGCAAGCACAGATTATCAAGGTGATATCCTGGAAGAAATTTCAGATGCATGTACCAAGTATAATCTGGATATGGGATGTTATCTTTCACCGTGGGATATCCATGAAGATAAATATGGATGCTTTGGTGATAACAACAATAAGAAAAATAACAATAATACCGGAACATTTACAGACTACAATAAACTGTATGTAGCATGGATCAATGAAATCTGTCAGGCCAAAAAAGCAGATGGAAGCTATAAATATGGCAATAATAATCCAAACCGCCGTTCTGACCGTTTTGTAGAATGGTGGATGGACGGAGCACAGGGAAAAAGTAATATACAGACATACGACTGGAAAGCAATCCTGGGTGCTATCAGAGAAAATAATCCGCACTGTCAGATATTTGGAACAGGTAAAGCGGTAAAAGGCAAGAACGGTGCTGAAGATAAAGCACTGGCAGGAACAGGTGGTATCCACTGGATCGGAAACGAATCAGGCTGGGCATCTAATGAAACATGGGCAAAGATCAATGTTGGTGAAGACTATGAGAAATTGCCAAAATCCGACAATGCTTATATTGGTGTGAGCGAAGGGGTACAGTGGTCCGTACCGGAAGTTGACACGAAAATGCTGGCAGGATGGTTCTGGAGAGATTCAGCGGGAGACAGTACGACAAAATCAGAAAAAGAGCTTGCAAATATTTATTTCCGTACCGTTGGACGAGGTGCAACTTTACTTATGAATCTCTCTCCAAATAAAGAGGGTAAAGTAGGAGAAACACAGTTAAACCGTTTTAAAGAGTTTGGAAGCAACATCCAGGAAACTTTTGATGAGGACTTTACAAAAGAAGAAGGCGTAACAGCAAGTGCAACTTCTGTATGGGGCAATTCCAAAAAGTTTTCCGCAAGCAAAGTAATTGACACAATTCCAAAAGATAAGACTTATGATGAGACATACTGGGCGCCGGCAGATGGTCAGACAACAGGAAGTCTGGAGATCAATCTGAATGGTATCAAGGAATTCGATGTTGTTTCGATTGAGGAATATATCCAGAAAGGACAGACGATTTCTTCTTTCACAGTAGAATATAAAGACGTAACAGGAGGATGGCATGATTTCGGAAAAGGAGCTACGATTTCCGCAAAACGTCTGTGCCGCAGTGAAGCAGTAAAAGGAACTGCAGTACGCATCAATATCACAGGGGCAAAAGCAACACCGAAGATCTGTAATGTAGGCGTATACAAAGCAGCAAAAGGATTCGAAGTAGAGTCATCAGGAAGTACGGTACTTCCGACTAACCTGAAAAGGATAGGAATCAGTGAGGCAACAAGAGAAGGAAAGTGGACATTTGAGGCAGATGAAGATGGTACAGCACAGGGTTCTGCATGGGGAAATGCAGGTGTGACAGCCAGCTTTAAATTCACCGGAACAAAAGCATGGGTTATTGGAACAGCTGATCCAAATCATGGAAACATGGATGTTTACATTGATGGAACAAAAGTTGATACGGTAAGTACAAAACAGGCTTCAAGAAAAATGGGAGCCCTGCTGTATACGACGAAAGAGCTTGCATATGGAGAGCATACCATCAAACTTGTGGGAACTTCACAGGCACTTGGTATCAGTAAGATCTGGTATGCAGATGGTTCCGGTATCTTCAGTATGAAACAAAAAGAATGTGATCTGCTGTATGGCGGAACATATGATGTTGAAATTACACGTACTGCAGGTTCACATGGAAAAGTTACTGTTGGATATTCAACACAGTCAGCAGGGGCAGAACAGGGTGTAAACTATGTCAACCTGACAGGAACCGTAACGTTTGAAGATGGAGAAACATCAAAGACAATCACTCTGACAGGACTGGAGAATGACAGGAATGCCGATGGAAAAGACTTTTATTTCACATTGCTGCCGGCAGAAAATTTAAAAGCATCTCTCAATACAGACAGTTATACACATGTAACATTGTATCATCCAAATGTAGATAAGATAATGGAAAGGGCAGAAGAGATCAATCTTGCAGACTATGAAGCAGCAAGTGCAAATGCATTCCAGAGTGCAGTTTCCGCATTGAAGGATCTGTTATTCGATGAAAAGGCAACGGATGAACAGAAGAAAACTGCCATGAATAACCTTGTAAAAGCTAAGAATGAACTTGTTTCAACAGGCAGTACAGGAATGGTTCTTCCGACAGCAGGAGAAGAAACAGAAGTAGAGGCAGAGGATTTCACCCTGAATCCATTGAATGGAGATACTACAACACATGTACATGTAGTAGAGAGAACGGAAGCAAGCGGCGGAAAAGTAGTCGATTGGTTTAAGAATGGAGATACGATTTCCATGAACTTCTATGCTCCGGCAGCAGGACAGTATAAAGTAACGGCTACTTATCAGAGTGGACGTACAGAAGCAGGCGGAAATCCAAATGTATTTTCATGGAAGGGTACCAATGTAAAGAGTGGAAGTCTGGATGTATATGGAGAAGCCGGCGCAACGCAGGTACATACTGCAGAATTTACCATTAATGTAACACAAAAAGGTCATGGTACTTTAGTTTTTGAAGGAACAGAAAAAGAAGGTCCAAGAATCGATAAATTCGTATTCTCAAAAGCAAGTGAAGAAGCAACAGGTATCCAGATCAATAAACAGAAAATAAGCCTGAGCAAAAAAGATCAGACGGAAAGAATCTATGTAAAAGTAAATCCGGAAGATAGTGCAAACCAGAACGTAACATTTACGACTTCGGATAACAAAGTAGCTACAGTAGATGAAAAAGGAAATGTAAAGGCAGTTGCAAACGGAACTGCTGTGATTACAGTAAGGACTAAAGATGGAAAGCACAGTGCTTCCTGTGAGGTAACAGTATTTATCGAGCAGCAGATTATTGATGAACTGGTTGCTGATATTAACAAAGAACTTAATTCTTTAAAAGACCAGAAAGAAAGCGATTATACAGCAGATTCCTGGAAAGCATTTGACGCTGCAAGAAAAGCGGCTGAAACAGCAGCAGCGGATAAAAATGTGACAAAGGCTGATCTGGAAACAGCACTGGCAAATCTGAAAGCAGCGGTAAGCAAACTTGTAAAGAAGCCGGCAGAGAATAACAAACAGCCGGAGACACCGTCTGCATCAGATAATAAGACTTCAACAGATACCAAACTGCCGGCAGCAGGAACAACAAAAACAGTTGGAAAAGCTGTCTACAAAGTAATCAGATCAGATGCAAAAGCTGGCACCGCAGCAATCGTAAAACTGAATAATAAGAATGAAAAGAAATTTACAGTACCGGCTACGGTAAAGATCGATGGAGTTACATTTAAGGTAGCAGAGATCTCAAAAAATGCATTCAGGAATAACAAAAAACTGAGACAGGTTACCATTGGCAAGAATGTAACCAAGATTGGTGCAAATGCATTCAGCGGAGATAAGAGCCTGAAGAAGATTACAATCAAATCCAAATCTCTGAAGAAGGTTGGAAAAAATGCCTTTAAGGGTATTCACAAGAATTGTAAGATCAAAGTACCGGCTAAGAAGCTGACAGCTTACAAAAAACTTCTGAAGAAAAAAGGTCAGAAAGCAAGCGTGAAGATTACGAAGTAGTTGCATAAAAGAAAAAACCACCATATGGAATTGAAAAATCCATGTGGTGGTTTTTTGATGCACTTTGCGGCATATGGAGTAAATGTTACTTAGGAGATACTTGTATTTGAGTAATATCTACATTTGGAAACAGTGCATATCCAACGGAAATACTGTTAGTATTACAGTAAGGAATTTTATTATTTCCATTCAATGTGCCAGTGCAACTGATTTTTTTATGAAGATAAGAAGTATAATCAGTTGATTCAACAGATAAAGCGTAAATATTTTTAGTTCCATCTTCTTCAAGTAATAATGTAAGCTCTTCAGAAGCTGCTTCATTGTTTTCATATACGACAGTACCGGTAAGAGAAACTTTGTGATCAGTATAATAAAAAGGATAATCACAGATTTCTTGATAACTGTTTGTGAGGTGATTAGAATGAAAATCATTGCTGTCAGATTCTACGTCTGCATAGACAGTATCAAATAGGGGAAGAGAATCAAGCAGCTCAGAATCTGCAAATTCAAATAAAATATTATATTTTGCTAAAAAGTCAGGAGAAACAAGCTGGTCTTTTAGTTTAGAAAAATCTGATTTATAACCTAAAGTTTGATTATATAAATGAGAGTTAGTCTCAGAAAAATCAGATAGTCCAGTATAAATTCCACAAATAGAAAGAGAGTCACCAATGGTTACATTTTTTATATTTGAGGGAGCGTATTTGTTTGTTTTTTTGTTATTACATTTAAAAACATATGTATTGTTATCTGTGTCCAATATCTTTAAATAAGCTTGTTTGGAAGTTTCATATATGTCTTCAACAGTTCCGGTAATTTTTACAGGAAGATCAATATACTCATAAGGATTGTTTATTAAATCTGTGTAAGAGACATACTGAGCCTGTTTTTTCCATTCAGATAAGGGTGTACATAGATAAAACCAGTCAGTACCAGTTTCAACAGAGTCAGAGTTGTAGCAGGTGATTTTACCATAGGGTTTTCCGTTGGAACAGGAGTAAGTCTGAAAATTTCCTGAGGAGTCGTAATCCGTAACAGTATTTGAAACCAGTCCTTTTTTGTTGTATTCTACAGAAAGAATATGTCCGTTATTATAGCTGATATCGCAGTTACCGGAAAAAGAATTTTTTTTCCACTTTCCATATATACTACTTAGACCATCAGAATTTTCTAAAGCGGTAAAAGTAGAATTTCCGGAGTTTTTATCAGGGGATATAGTACCATAGTATATTTTATTAAAAGCATTGATTTTTACAATATGGTCTGAAGTTGTTGCAGCAGCACTAACATGAAGAACACAAATACCGAGGAGAACAGACAGACAGACCGTTGTTTTTTTTAGCATAAGAACCACTCCTATTAATTTTTGATTTTCTTTTGATATTGTACTATATAGAGAGCGTATGCGTCAAACCTAATTTTAAGTATATGGAGAGGAATATACAAGGCAGATTTCATTGACACTATGTTTACGATTTATTATAATGGATTTATAATGACTAAACAGACGCTGATGTAGAATGGAGAGGAATATGAGCAGAAAAAACAGATGGATTATTTATGGAGTAAATTTGCTGCTTATAATAGCTGTATTGTGGTCAGGTGCTTTTTCTGTAGAGAGAAAAACAGCTGCTTACACTAATACAGATATTACAAGATATAAGAGTTTAAATACTATTCCAAAACTGGGATCAATAACAAATAATCGTACGGCTGAGATCAACTTTTCATTATATGGTGAAAAGTTGTATGGTATTGATCTCTTTTTTTATGTATCAGGAGAAGACACAAAAGGTGATATTACATGTACACTAAAAAAAGACGGTGATGTTATATCAAGTCAGGTTATTGAGGTAAAGGAATTATTTGCGCTGATGAGTGAAACAGAGCTTCAACCCAAAGAGCTTTTGTTTGGAGGCTATAGCTGTGATGGTGAGTATACACTCTTATTGGAAGGAAACAATATTGCAAAACAGACCAGGATTTCTTTATATGGAAATAGAGAGAATGAATATTTTCTTAATTATGTAAATGCTAATTATCAGAATTACAATAATATTCTTTATATTGTTGAAACATTGAAACCGAAGCATCCGTATTTATGGGTGAGCCTGTTTTTATTATCAATGAGCCTGGTTTTCAGTGTAATTATATTTATCAATGATAAGGAGAAAATGCATGAATAATATAAGGAAGAATAAAAGGATTATAGCATTTGCTGCAATTATTTTTTTAGCAGTATTAGTCGAATTAGTTTCAAACAGAAATGCTTTAAAAAATGCATATGACCGTAAAGATATCAGTGATCATATTTATGTAATAGATGATACAGGTAAAGAACAATATCAGGTTGTATTTTCAGATAAGAAAGGGTGTTTTATTCAGAAAATTTGTCTGAAAGGAACATTTAAAGACAGGAAAGAATATACGATTGAAACAAAACAAATAAATGAATTTGGAAAAGAGATAGAAGAACAATATAATGATGTAGTAAATCATTTTTGCAGTGAATTTTCTACAAATATAAATAGAAAAGTTACGTATTTGAAGATTACGCTTCCTAAAAGCGAATCAGTTACGTTAAACGAAGTATATTTAGCGAATAAAATAGATATAAATATTTATCGAATCTTTTTTGTGTTACTTGTTGGTTTGCTGGTTTATTGTCTTTTCTTTGAAAAAAGTTTTTTGAAAAATGTTGAATGGTATTTTGTTATTTTTTCATTAAGTTTTGGTATGCTGATTATTCTGTCGGCACAGCCGACATGTCATTCATGGGATGAGCAGATACATTTTAAAAATACTTATAAAATTGCAAGCGGGAAAACTGTGGAATGGTCAGAAGCGGCATTGGTTATTGCTGAACGTGCAGATACAGGATGTAATACAAAAGAAGAATATAAACAACTTAAGGAATATATGAATCAACATGGAGAAGGATATGTCCTTAGGGAAATACAGGAAACGAATGAAATAAGTTATATTAGTCTTGCTTATATTCCGATGGCAATTTTCTTAAAGATTGGAAAATTCTTTCATATGCCATTTTCAAATATATTCGCCTTTGGCAAGATAGGGAATTTAGTAACCTATGTATTTATAATGTTTTGGGCAATATATCTTGCAAAAAGTAAAAAAATTTTTTTAGCTTTTATAGCTATGTTACCAACACCGATATTTCTTGCAGCATCTTATACTTATGACAGCGTAGTGTTTTCTTTTATCACACTTGCATGTGTTTTATGGGCGCGAGAAGTATTTTTTAAGACAGACAACTATCATAAGGTTTCTGTTATTGCTGCTATTTTTTTTATGGCGATAGGTTCGCTTTCCAAAGCAGTATATATTCCTTTGTTACTTTTGATGTTAATGCTTCCGCAGTTTTATAAAAGAAGCAAAAAAGAACAAATAGAGTTTATCATTGGAATAGGGATGGTTTTTCTTGTTGTTATGTCAACATTTGTGCTTCCGATAATTACAAGTACGGTTTCCGGAAATATATCTTATGGAGGTGATACAAGAGTCGGAGACACAAGTGCAGTGCGTCAGTTGATTTCCATGTTAAAACATCCGGTTTCCAGTGCGGGATTATTGATTAGAAGTATAGTTGATTTAGATAATTTCCGTAATATTGGAAATTATTTATCGGATAATTATTTTTTTGGGAATTTGATGTTTTTGAATTATTCAACGTTGGGAACTCTTTCGGACAAATGGAGTATTTTACTTTTACCGTCATTGACAATACTTATGTTTCTTGATGAACCGGAAAATGAAAATATAACTCAGGAAAAAACGTGGAAAAAAGTTTATATGTGGATGATTTTGGGTGTTACAGTAGTACTTATATGGAGCGCATTGTATTTGAGCTTTACTCCGGTAGGGGAAAATAAAATAGATGGAGTACAGGCGCGCTACTATTTACCATTGCTATACCTTGCCGCTTTGCTGGTTACAAACAATAAAGTAAAAGTAAATATGAAAAAATATAGTGTTACGAAATTTGCTTTTTTCATAGCAGTTGTATTGCAAGCAGTGGCTGCATGGGAATTGTTAATAAAAAGCAGATTACTTTAATGGATGCAGCAAATGACAGAACAATTGTGAAAACAGGAGAATGATTTGGAAACAAGAAAAGTTGAAAAAAGATTAATTTTTAAAAATTTAGTATATTCTATATCTGCAAATTTATTATCTTTACTTGTAAGCATAATATTGGTATTGATTTTACCTAATCTTTTAGGGGAAACAGCATATGGATATTTGCAATTATATTTGTTTTATACCACCTATGTAGGATTTTTTCATCTGGGATGGATTGATGGAATTTATTTACGTATCGGTGGAAAAGAATATGGTCAATTAGAGGGGCAGTTGTATGCAACACAGTTTATAGTACTTATGATTTTTGAACTGATTGTTGGAGTTATGATTGTTGTATTTGCAAACGTGTTTGTTCCAGATGTAAACAGACTGCATGTAATAGTGCTGACCTGTATTTGTATGGTGATTTACATAGCAAAAAACTATACAACCTATATTTTACAGGCAACTAACAGAATAAAGCCATATGCAATTGTTACATTAATTGAAAAAATTATTTTTGCAGTAATCATTATAGCGGCATGGGTATTTCGACTGGGAAATTATGAACTGATTGCAATAGGGGACATACTGGGTAAACTGATTTCTACGATGGTATCTTTAAAATATTGTAAAGAAATTCTTTTTTGTCGTCTGGGAAACTGGAAGAGGACGTTTCAGGAGATTTGGATCAATCTTTCGGTTGGCTGTAAACTGCTTCTTGCAAATGTGGCAGCACTTCTGGTTAATGGTATCGTCAGGTTTGCTATTGAGAGATTCTGGAGTATTGAGGTATTTGGTAAAGTATCACTTTCAATGAGTCTGTCAAACATGCTTATGGTATTTATCAGTGCAATTAGTGTTGTTGTATTTCCAATGTTAAAAAGAATGGATGAAGACAAATTAGGTGAAACATATGAACTGATACGCAACTTTTTGATGATTATTTTACTTGCAGCATTGGTATTTTACTATCCAGCTAAGCATATACTGACACTTTTCCTTCCAACATATGCGGAGAGTCTTAAATATATGGCATTAATGTTTCCGGTATGTATTTTTGACAGCAAAATTTCTTTGCTGGTAAATACGTATCTTAAAGCATTGAGAAAAGAAAAAACGATTCTTATTATTAATATTTCGGTAGTTATAGTCAGTATGATATCCACGTATTTTACTGTATATATTATGCATTCTTTGGAGATGGCGGTTGTGAGCATTGTAATACTGATGGCATTACAATGTGCAATAGCAGAACTGTATCTTTCAAAGTATCTTGGAATTGATGTTATAGTCGATATGGTTATGGAATGGATTTTGGTAACCATATTTATTCTGGCAAGCTGGTTTATAGACAGTTGGATATCAATGGCAATTTATTTTGCGGCATTTATTATTTATTGCATTATCAAAAGAGATAAAATTAAGAGTTTAATAAAGGTATTGAGATAGAATTATTATGAATGTAAGAGAAGGATAGCAGATATGAATAATGATATAAATAAAGTGTTTGTCAGTGTTATTGTTCCAATGTATAATAAAGAAAGTACGATTATACGTTGTCTGGAATCATTGAGTGAACAGAAGCTGAAAGAGCTGGAGATTATAGTAATAGATGACGGATCAACAGATAAGAGTAAAGAACTGGTTGAAAAATATCAGAAGAGAGATAACAGAATAAAACTTATTTCACAGGAAAATCGTGGACCTGGTGCGGCGAGAAACGTTGGAATAAAGGCTGCCAGTGGGGAGTATATAGGATTTGTTGATTGCGATGATAAATTAGATTCACGGATGTATGAGGCAATGTACTGTGCTTTGCAAAAGACGAAAAGCAGTGTTGCGGTCTGCCAGGAAAAGAATGTGTTTTATGAAAAGGATGGAAGATGTCGTGTTTTAAGTGAAACCCATTTTCCATATAAAGAAATAACGGTGTGTGACAGAGAACAGATGTTAGATTGGTTCTTGAATTTCAAATATTTATCATTAAATAGTGCATGTTTTAAACTGGTTAAAAAAAGTATTTTTACAGAACATAATATATGGTTTCCGGAAGATTACAGGTATGCAGAAGATCTTACCATCAGCGGTGGGATTTTTAGTATAGCACAGAGAGTGGCAATTGTTCCGGAGAGTCTTTATATTTATATTCATGATACAGGAACATTTTCCACTTCTTATACGATAAAAAAGGCTCAGGATGTTCTTGAAGATTTAAAAGATGTTTTGAGGTATTTGAAAAAGATTCATTATACAGGAACAGTAGATAATTTTATACTGGGTATGAGTTTTTCTTCTATAAGACAGATTTACGGAACAGAGAAAAAACAGGAGCGCGAAAGTAAAGAAGCCAAGGAGCTTATATCTACATGGAAAAAAATGAAGAAGCATAGAAGACCAAGATTTAGAGGGAAGAAAATGCCGGTTTTCCATAAGATGAAAGTATTGGTAGCATGGATGCATATGGAAGCTTTTACATGTAAGATAATAAATCTTCTGTCTGGAGTTCCGTTTTTTAGATTTATGGTTTAGAGGAGAAAGTTATGAGTTCAAAAGTAAATATTGTTATGTCGGCATACAATGGAGAAAAATATATCAGGAAACAGTTGGACAGTCTGTTAGAACAAAAATATAAAAATATAGAGATATATGTACGGGATGACTGTTCTACAGATGCAACATTACAAATTTTAAATGAATATAAAGAGAAGTACGGAATTCATGTGCTTACTGGAAAAAATATGGGATTTGCAGCCAGTTTTTTTGAAGTGATGCGTTACGCAGAAGATGGAGATTATTGGGCATTTTGCGATCAGGATGATATATGGTTTCCGGACAAGATACTGCGCGCTGTTAAATATTTGGATAAAATGGATCAGAAAAAGCCGTTGTTGTATTATAGTTTGAGTTCTATGTTTGCTGGCGATGACGAAGATCATAGTATCGGAGTACAGAAACCGCCTAAGGGAAGTCTATGTTTCAGAAGAGCAATGACTGGAACTTTTGGTGTTGGATTTTCTATGGTAATTAATAAGCGATTGAGAGATGAAATGTTAAAGTGTGATCCTTATAAAGTGCATTCACATGACTGGCTTGCCGGTGCAATTGCTCTTGGATTTGGGAAAATTAAAATAGACAATAAGATCTGTGCGGGTTATCGAAGATTGGATACAAGCGTAACAAAAATTACCTTTTCTAAAAGAATGAAGTGGTTCTTCAGTTCATTAAAAAAAGATGGAGATGTAAGAGAAAGAAACCGGGAATATTACAGAGTTTATAAAGATCAACTTGATGAAGAAAATTTAAGTTGGGCAAAGAGCTTTGGAGAAGAGAAACTTACATGGCGTATGCAAATGAAGAAGGTACTTTGTTTAAAAAGATGGCGTCCGTCTGTCAGCAGTGAAATTGTAATGCGTTTTTTGATGCTTAAGGGGAAAATTTAAAATAAAAAATGGGGATAGCATAAAGTATGAAAAAAGATACTATTTTTAGCAACATGGATATTAGGAGCAATAATTTAAATGTTTTAAAATTTATTGCGGCAATTTTAGTTATTTATAGCCATGCATTTATTATTACAGGAAAATCCGGGGAACCATTGGGATGTATTAGCAGTGGAGAAATTTCTTTGTCGAGTCTGGCAGTAGCACTTTTCTTTTTTGCAAGCGGTTTTTTTGTTACCAAAAGTCTTATGAAAGATGGAACGGGTAAGAAGTATTGGCTTAAACGGATAGTCAGGATATATCCCGCTTTTATTGTTGTAATATTGCTGACAGCATTCGTATTGGGACCGGTCGTAACAGAATATTCCCTGGCAAGCTATTTTCAATCAAAGTCGTTATACTCATATTTACTGTATCTTTGTATGATACCAAAATATGAATTGCCAGGTGTATTTACCCATAATCCGGTATCTATTGTTAATGGTTCATTATGGACATTAATTTTAGAAATAATTTGTTATTTGGGATTATATGTTACCTTTTCTATTGGAATCTTAAACAAAAAAGTCCTGAAAAAAGTAAATATTATTTTAGGGGTAATTGTGTTTGTAGTGTTTGGACTAAAATTAGAAAGTATTTATCAGTTTCATGAGTATTTAAGACCAATGTTTGTATTCATTATCGGTATGGAATATTATATTTTTTGTGAAGACATAAAATTAAGTTATAAAGGTTTCATATTAGTATCAATAATATCAATATTGTTGTTAATATTAAAGAGAGGTGATTTGTTTACTGTTTTGTGCTTTCCATATTTGATAAGCAATTGTATTTTCAGTAAAAAGCAGATATCCAGTGTAATTGCAAAATGTGGAGATTTATCGTATTCTGTATATTTAGCGGCATTTCCAATTCAGCAGACTTTAGTTCAGTATTTTCCAGATATGGGAGTAGTTAGAAATACGATTTTTGCAAGTATTCTGGCGATAGTGGTCGCATATTTAATGTTTAAATATGTAGAACAATATTCAATTAAATGTATATTAAAGAAGTAGGATAAAAAAAGACTTTCTAATGTGTACAGGAAGTCTTTTTTCGATTATAGTAAAAATGGAATGAAAAGAAGGGATATAATGCAGTGGATGATTACAGCAGAAAAAGAAGCAGAATATTAAAAGAAATTTTGAAAGTATTTTTAATAGCGTTATTGTAATATCGGGCGATCATCCAACTATGGACAGCGATTTTTGTGAAAATATAGATCAAAATTATGAAAGAAGAGTGTATACAGCTTATATAAATGCAGGAAAAGCAAAGTCAGATAAAGAGAGAAAGTATACAACCTTTGATGATTTTCCGACAACTTTGGCAGCTTTAGGAGTTCAGATTGAAGGTAATAGACTGGGACTTGGAACAAATTTATTTTCTACTGAAAAAACATTGACAGAAATATTTGGAATAGAAAAAGAAAACAGTGAATTAAAACACAGATCTAAATTGCTGGATCAACTTGCCGATGTAGATGAGGAAAGTGAAATATTGAAAGAAAGAGAAAATAATACGTATTCAGCAACGATTGCATTAGGAAATTATCAGCATGATAGTAGATCGCTTCCTGTCAGATTATCTAATATAAAAGGAAACCAAGATGCAGTAGAGAAAATACAACTTGCTGTATGGAAAGAAGAAGATCAAAACGACTTGCAATGGATTGATATGCAGCGGCAGATGGATGGAAGCTATTTTAGTGAATTCATTTTTGGGAAAATCAAAAAGCGGGAAAATATAATATATATGCTTATGCACAAAAAAAGATGGGGACAAGGTGATTTTAGCAAGGAAGAAGAAATATATAGCTAGTTCGTCACTGGGAGATTTTTAATAATTATATAAGAAAATAGTGAGTATATCTGTTTGCAGGAATAATAATTCCGTTAGGAATAGTAATATTGTTTCGTCAAGGATGCGTATATGTAAAAAATGTATTAGGCATAAATAACAGTAAAGAAAAGTATTTAAAGAAAACGTAATTAAATATCTTAATTTTAAACAATTTTTCAAGAAAGAAATGAATTTGGAATTGTGGTCATTTTGTGAATGAAATGTAAAACATGTTTTTTAAACAAAACACAGGGGATTTTTACATTGACTTTTACATTTAGATAAATATACTATAATTTAGGAGTAAATATCATGTTGCTTGGTAAAAGTAACCAGAGCAAAGTTGTATGGAGCATGGGGCAGATTTATTCAATCTGTGCAGCATGAGGAGGAAATAAATGAAAAAAAGGATCAGTAAAATTTGCAGCATACTTACAGCATCAGCACTGCTGGCAGTCTCTGTTACAGCATATGCGGAAAGTGATGACATAGAGGCAGGATTTCAGGCGGAAGAAGAGTCGGATGTGCCGATGGAGACGCAGGAGTTTCAGACAGAGACAGGCAGCCTGGAAAGTGAAACAGAACAGAAAAAAGAAGAAAATGGCTTAGATACGTTTTTGTATGTAAGAGAAAAAGAAAATACGGCAGGGGATGAAGAAGAAAAGATAACCGTAAGAAAAGTGACTCTTGATGAACTGAAAGAAGAAATAAAAGAAGATAAAAAGCCGGAATTGGCGGCGGTTGTATTCCAGTTTGCACAGGATGACACAGAAGAGAGCGAAACACAGGCACAAACAGAAACACAGCAGGAAACTGAGACTCAGACGGAAAAAACAGAAAAAGAAACGGAAGAGACAAAAGAAACAAAAGAAACAAAAGAAAAATACCCGACTGTAGAATTAAGTGATCTGCAAAAAGAGATTGTTTATGAGGTAGCAGAGCTGGCACCTCAGACGGTTGTATTGTTAAATCAGTGTGAAGTAGAAGACAGTCTGATGTTTAAGAAATACAAACAGGTGAAAGCGGTTACCGTTGTAAAAGCAGCGGGCGAAAAGGAACTGGAGAAAACGATTGAGAAATATGATCTGGAAAAAGAATACACTTCTTATTTGAAACTTCAGGCAGTGGAGAAAGCCGTTTCTGCGAAAAGCCAGGCACGTACTTCAGCTTTAACACAGACGGAGACCACAAAGAGTCTCTCACAGATGCCACAGATGCAGACGGAGTCACAGACGACTGCAAGCCCATCCAATAGAGCGGCGGGCAGCAGTTCCAGTTCTACATCCGGCAGCAGCTCTACGTCCGGAAGTGCCTCAACTTCTGAAAGCACAGCTGCATCCGGAACTACGACAACAGGAGCAAAGGATGTGACGATCACATTTGAACCGGATGATGTTTACAGTGGAGAGGAGTCTGTTTCAGCAAGCTACAGTGTGTCCAGCACAAAAGAAGTGACCTATGGAAAGGTAACAGTTACTTATGATACCAATATTATGAAATTTGATGATGTAAATGCAGAAGACAGCGATGCATTAGAGGGGATGACGGTTAAGGTTACCAAGCCAACAGACAGTGGTGGAACAGAAGGAAAAATTGTGATTGAATTTTCCTCTACAACGCCAAAAAAACTGGAAGGTACATTGGTAGATTTGTGGTTTAACCTCACAAGCAATGCTACAACGGGTCAGCAGTTTAATATCAGTATGACAGTAGACGAACTGAGAAATGGCTCTACAAATCTGACTTCAGAAGTAAAAACGGCAAGTATGGTGGCACAGGCAGATGAAGATTCTGAAACAGAAACAACTGCCCAGACGACACCTTCTACAACTGCATCTACGACCGCTCAGACAACGGCAACAACAGAAACAAGTGCGCCGCAGAATGCGCCAAAAACAGGAGATACGGCAAATGCACCGATGATGGCACTGATGATGACAGGTTCGGCAGCAGTTTATTTTGCTATGAAGAAAAAGAGAAAGAGAGTATAAAGCTATGCACAGACGTAATATTGCGGCCACCGCCGCTGTTATGCTTCTTTCATCAACACTTGGTATTTCTGTATATGCAGCACCGGAAAAGAAAACGGAGACGGAAAGCCAGACAGAAACACAATCCGAAGTTGAAAGAGAGGCAGGATTTATTTCAATCGAAGAACTTCCGATTGAGACGGAAAGCGAAACTGAAAATACGGAAAGCCAGACAGAAAATCAAACGTCAGAAACAGAAAATACGGAAACGAAAGAGAGTGAGACTACAGAAAGTGAAACAGAACAGAAAATTGAATCACCGAAGGTAGAAGAAACATTTCGTTTTTTTCAGGTAGATAAAAAATATGCAATATCAAAGCGTGATCAGGTATATCTGTACGAAAAAAAAGATATTAAATCTGATAAAGTAGGGAAAATAAACAGTGGCGGAGTATTACATATTCTGGAAGAAGAGGATGGATGGTATTATGTAGAGTCCGGAAAGGCAAGAGGATTTGTAAAAGCAAGTTATCTGCGTACCGGAGATACGGTAGATCGTTATATTGAACATAAAAAAGAAAAGAATCTGGATACAGCGGAAGTACTCAAAGAGTCTTATGAAAATGAAGCATTCCTGTATACACAGACAACGGCATATAAAGCAGTTGTAAAGAAAAAATATGCTATTACTAAAAAGAAGATCAGAATATATGATTCTATTCCAAAAGTGGAAGATCAGGATAGATTAAAAGAAACAGAAGATAAAAGGACAGAAAAGAAAAAAACATCAGATGAACCAGAAGTAATCGGAATTCTTGAAAGAGACGGCTTATGCTATATTCTTGATGACGAACAGGAAGAATGGTGTTATGTAGAGTCTGGTGATGTCAGAGGATTTGTACAGACGAAACAACTGGAGACAGGGCAGAAAATAAAAAAAGAAATTGAAGAAAAGGGAGAGGAGAAGTACACACTCGCAGAAGAGAAGATAGCGCCGGAAAAAAATAAGGCATGTTATTATACAGTTACTTCCGTAAAGGAAGCTTCTGTATCAGGCTTAATCCGTACCTCTATGGTGGAATATGCACAGCAATTCCTGGGCAATCCATATGTATGGGGTGGAACAAGCCTGACAAATGGTGCAGATTGTTCTGGTTTTGTGCAGAGTATTTATGCACAGTTTGGTTATAGTATTCCGCGTGTGGCGGAAGATCAGGCAGCCTGCGCAACAAAAATACCAGTAGAAGATGCACTTCCGGGAGATCTCATTTTTTATCAGCGCTCGGATGGATATATTTACCATGTAGTTATGAGTACTGGAGATGGTGGAACGATTGAAGCACAGAGCAGTGCAACGGGTATTGTGCGAAGTACTGTAAACTATGGAAATGCGGCATGGGCAGTACGAATTATTTCAGATGAAGATACAGATATACTGAATGCATTAAAAGAAAAAAAACTGGCAGCAGAACATTATGATAATACTGTTATAGCGAAAAATGCAGATTATGGATCTTTTTTAGGAAGTTTTAAACTGACGGCATATTGCAGTTGCCCAATTTGTTGTGGTCCATGGTCAGGAGGCCCGACAGCCAGTGGTAAAATGCCGACAGAAGATCATACGGTCGCCATGGCAGGTTTACCTTTTGGGACACAGCTTATTATAAATGGAGAAGTCTATACCGTAGAGGATCGCGGAACACCATATGGGCATGTAGATATATATATGAATGATCATCAGCAGGCGCTGCAGTTTGGAGTGCAATATGCAGATGTATATTTAAAGAAATAAAAGGTCGATACAGGCATATACTAATACATAACATAGTATATGCCTGTATTCAGTCGTAACAATTCAGCAGAATGTCATTTGGTTTAGATGCTGCCAGGTGTCTTACACACATTAGAGGTGAGGTGATTCCTGCCGCTGCATTATTGAATGATTTTAAGCATAAGGAGTTATAAATGTCAGGGATTCTGTAAAAAAATAAAAAAACAGTTGACATTTAATTGTGAATTGCTTATAATGAATAAGCGTCACAGAGATGTGAGCAAAATATCAGAAGAATTGCTGATTCAGGAGAAGTACTCAAGTGGCTGAAGAGGCGCCCCTGCTAAGG
>OHAC01001211.1_pt1 | contig 24440 bp, 17 predicted proteins | sample 1577051 | NCBI WGS metagenome assembly OHAC01 (sample SAMEA3541499, study PRJEB24748) | human gut metagenome | biome: human gut; feature: human-associated habitat; material: faeces | place: China | collected 2012 | reverse complement strand
GTGTCTATATTTAGATGCTTTAGTCCTAAGGTACTAATCAGAACAAAAGGGCTTCTTGTACGGTGTCTGCAGAGCAGATGCTTTAGTCAAGAAGTTCTTTTATTTTCCCCACTTCAAATAATCATAAATCAAAATCAACCTTCTCACATTTGTTCTAACTGCCGGAATTGAATTTTGAAGAACATATATATCTTTTTCAAATATCTCTTTTAAAACTATTTCCAACTCATTGACATTACTAGTTCTTCGTCTTTAACTCTGTCATCTTCAATTGATGCAACATGCATACTTGCCGTCGGCATATTAGTAACGGTAAAATCATATAATTCCTGTTTAAACCTTCTGAGAATCCTTACTGGCAGTTTTGATTTCTTCCCTTCTAATGCTCTATAAATTATTTTAAATTCTCATCTGTTGTACATCTAAACATGAAAGAGGCTACCGATGCAATCATCTCATCCTGCGGTTCTTTTGCATCCTCCAGCTTGATGATCTGCTGGGTCTTTCCCCGGACCAGGCCAGCATAATTCACCACTCGCGCCGTCCCTTGTATCTTACTGACCAGAATCATGATCGTCAAAAACAGGGCGATCAGGATCACTGTTAAAAGCATCATCAGCATTCTTGCTATTTTAGAAATCTTACTGTCTTTACTTTTCATAACCACCTTCACTCCATATATCCTGTTATCTGATATTTCACATCTTCCATAACAGATTCTTATTTTATAATAATATCTCTGTTTTATACATTTTGCAATTTTCTCTTTGCTAATATGCTAGTACAAAGTCAGATACAAAAAACTTGCCACCTGCTACTTCTTACAAATGCATGGCAATACATAAAACTTGCCACTGACAGCATCTCTTGCATACTATGGTATAAAAAATGTGGACTGGCACCTCTTTTTTCAGGAACCTGTCCACATTTTTATTTTCTTTTCCGTATATTCACCTGTTATATCTTATGCAGTCCGGAATCTATTTTTTATATTCAACCTCGAATGATCCAAGTTCATATCCATGAACGCTTCCCTTTACCTCTCTGGATACAAGCTCTACTTTCTGTTCAAGATGTTCACTATATACTCTTGTTGTCAGAACCGTTTCCCCGTTATTAATGAATATCTCAATGGCTGATGTATCCGAAAAGATGGTAATATCCGAAAGCTCTTCCACCTTAGCAAAGCGCTGCTTTCTTCCACGTCCGCTTTCTCCCATCGATAAGGTAAAAAGCCCGTCCTTCCAGCTTATTGTAACATCTTCACGAAGCTTAAGCTCCAGATTTTTTGCTTCTTCCACGTCAAGTCTCAGTTCAAAACAGCAGTCCGCAGGTGCCCACTTTGTAAATGCTTCCAGCTCGCAGGTAAATGCATTTTTACGCAGATCTTTCATCTCCTTTAATGGATGCTGTAAGATCTTTCCATCTTTCCATTCCAGTTCTCTTGGCATGGTAAGTGCATGGATCCAGTCATATGCAACCGTTGCATCATTATCATAATCTGCATCCGGAATCCCCATCCAGCCAATCAGGATTCTTCTACCCGCTTCATCTGCAAATGTCTGTGTCGCATAGATGTCAAATCCTTTGTCAAATTCCTGAAATTTTCCAAAGCTGTATGATTTGTTCTTCAGGTCAAACTCTACCGGAAAATATCCACACTGGTACACATTCTGGTAATCATATCCCTTCTGATCTACTCCCTGTGGACAGCATGTCATAATCTGCTGGCCGTCAATCTCGAACAGATCCGGGCATTCCCACATATAACCAAATGGCTTTGCTGTCCGCACCGTATCGTACCATTTCCAGTGTTCCAGATCGTCGGAACAAAACAAAAGTGCACAGCCATAAGATTCCGCATCACGGCCTCCCTGGATCATATAATAACGGCCGTCTTTTTTATAGATTTTTGGATCTCTGACATGCTTGGACATATTCACCGGATAATCATCATTGGTCATTACAAGCTTCTTGTATGCAATATTCTTTCCATCCGGACTGAATACGTGAATCGTATTCTGTTCCCGTCCATTCATGATATAATCATAATCTTTATCCCAGAGTTTTACATTTCCTGTGTAAAAATAGTGAATTCCATCTTCACAGGTATAGGCTGATCCGCTATATACACCGTCTCTGTCCCATTCTTCGTCCGGATAAAGGAACGGCTCTTCTTCTTTATAATGAATCCAATCCTTTGTTGTGTAATGTCCCCAAAGCTTCGTTCCCCATCCGGCAAGAAATGGTGTATATTGGAAATAAATATGATTCACACCCTGAAATTCACACAGACCATTCGGATCATTCATCCAGCCTGTCGGCGGCATCATATGAAAGTGAAGTCTGTTTTTATCTTTTTTTACATTCTCCCTCATACTTTCATGCTTCGGATATTCTGTTAAATATGTCTCTTTGTTCATCTGTTCCTGTCCACCTTATCCTTACACGATTTCAGCCATCTTATCATTTTTTGCAATATGTTTTTCTTCTGTTTTGATGGTCTTTCCTTCCGGAAGCTCTGTGAAGATAACAAGAATCTCCGGAGAGTATCCATGCTTCTTCACCAGGTCGATGTCAAATCTGATAAGTGCTTCTTCTGCTGTTACTTCCTGTCCTTCTTTTACAAGTGTCTCAAATCCTTCACCGTTCATATTGACGGTATCTACCCCGCAGTGAATCAGGATCTCTGCTCCATCTGCAGTTGTAAGTCCGATTGCATGTCCGGTTGGATATACGAGTGATACGGTTGCCTTACATGGTGCCATAACGGTTCCGTCTTCCGGAAAGATAACGACACCGTCTCCAAGTACCTTGTTTGCAAATGTCGGATCTGTCGATGCTTCGATATCTTTTACTGTTCCCTCTGCTGCTGCATAGACTGCACCAGGCTCTTCTGTAATAACTGCCTTTGTTGTATCATTTTCTTTTGTATCGTTCTTTTTGTCATTTTTATTCTTATCCGGTGCTGACCACATTTTTCCAAAGATGACTGTACATACAAATCCAATCGTAATCGCGATTGCATGTGCAATGATGTAGTTAATGTACCCGTGATGTGCCGGATTAGCAATTGCCATTCCAGGAAGTGCAGTTGTACCGAATCCAAGAGCAGTAAGCTTTGAATAGTATACATATGCACCTGCAACTGCACCACCGATACATCCACCGATCAGTGGAAACTTGTAACGTAAGTTTACTCCGAAGATTGCCGGTTCACTGATACCAAATAATGTCGAGCAGAAACTTGGAATACAAAGCTCTCTGGCTTTTAAGTTCTTCCAGTTCAGGGAAAGATAACCAAGTACCGCACCACTTTGTCCAAATAAAGCTACAGACATCAGTGGATTTAAAAAGTTTGTTCCTGTCGATGCAATAAGCTGTGCTTCTACCGCACCGATAATGTGATGAAGACCTGTGATAACTACGATCTGCTGAACTCCGGCAAATAACGCATACCCGAATGCTCCCAGATGTTCTGTACTCCACATCAGTCCGTCTGTGATTCCATTAGAAAGAATTCGTCCTGCCGGACCTACAAGTGTAAAAAGTAATACCGTAGAGATAAATACTGTCAGCATTGGTGCAACCAGAAGCTTGATTACATCCGGAATTACCTTATTGAAGAATTTATCCAGTTTTGCAACTACAAATCCCATCATAAGCGCGATGATGATTCCTCCCTGGAATCCTACCATCTCAATCTTCAGTCCGAACAGACGGATAACTTCTATATCAACGGTTCCCTGTGCAGCCTGGTAAGCATTGGCAAGAGAACTATCTAACATGATTGCTCCGATTACCATACCAAGAACCGGATTCCCGCCAAATCTTTTTACGGCTGAATAGCATACTGCCATTGGAAGGATTGCAAAGATACCTGTAGACGCAAGACTTACCAGCCGGTTGATCGCATATAAGGTATCATGTGTCTTTACTACTTCAAGTCCGCCAAGGACGCTTGTAATTCCCATCAGAAGGGCTGCTGCAAGAAGTGCCGGCATGATTCCGATAAATACATCAGATAACGCTTTGATCACTGCCTGAAGTGGATTCTGCCTCTTCGCACTTTCTTCCTTCAGATCTCCCAGTGACATATTCTGTGTATTCGTATACTCGGCAAATACCTCATATACATCATTCACTGTTCCAGCTCCAAGGATCAGCTGTAACTGATTACCTGCTATGAACGCACCTTTTACTTTGTCGATATCTTCCAGTTTTTCAATATCTGCAAGATCATTATCTTTCAATACGATCCTGAGTCTGGTTGCACAGTGTGCTGTTCCCTGGATATTATCCATTCCACCAATATTGGCTACGATCTGTTTTGATATTTCCAGATACTCATTGTTCTTTCCCATTTCTCTTCTCCTTGTATTGTTTTGTTTTGGAACCGGTTCCGTTCCTATGTTTTTATTATATACATCAGCTTTTGTATGTCAACACAAAACGTCACTGCAATTTCATTTTTGGAAACGGTTCCAAAAATTGATATCTAAATTTGTCTATATTGCACAAAAGCGGGTCTGTCAAATTGACAGATCCGCCTGATTCTCAGTTCTCTTTTACACTTTTTCTTTCTATAATTTCATACGGGTTGACCTGAAGCGGGCTTACCGGCTTTCCTAAAATCATCTGGATCATCGACTCAGCACTGGTCTCCCCCCAGTTCTTCCAGTCAAATTTTACCGTCGTAAGTGGCGGCTGTAACAGTTCTCCTGCTTCGTAATCGCCAAATCCTACCACGGATACTTCTTCCGGTATCCGTATACCTTTCTCTGACATTACTTTGTACACGCCAAATGCGATACGGTCTGTTGCGCATACGACTGCCGCCGGTGTCTTCATATGATCTACAAATTTCTGTACATTTTCAATTGCATTTTCATAAAAGAACGTTGTCTCTATGACTTCTTTTGGCTTTTTCTCACAGGACATAAGTCCATCGATCACTCCATGGCGTCGTTCTCCTCCTACTGCCGGGTCATCTTCAGGTACCCAGAGCATATAAATCTCCTTGAACTTACGTTGTCCGATATAATTACCCACCGCATATCCTGCATTGTAATCATCATTAATGACAGAATTCTCTCCCGGGAAGCGTTGTCCAAGAAACAGGATTGGAATTTTTAACTTCTTTACTGCTTCTTCGTATTCTTTTGTGCTTCCCGTCGCAAGAACCATAATTCCATCTACATTCATATTCTTCAGCCGTTCGATACAGCGTATTTCTTCTTCGATATCATTTTCCGTATGCATGATAAGAGGTGTATAATCATTTTTCTTAAGATAGGCAACGATTACTTCTACAAGTCTCGGTGTTGTTACCGAGTTAAATCCAGGTACCGTAAGTCCTATGATCCGGCTCTCTTTTGCATTCAGCCTTGCAAACAGATTCGGCTCATAATTATTTTCTTCGATGATTTTTTTTATCTTCTGGGCCGTTGCATCTTTGACGCTTCCCCCGTTCAGATATCTTGATACAGTACTTTTTGCCACACCGGACATCTGGGCTATATCATTTATTGTCAATTTTTTTTCCAAATTATTTTCCCCCATAGCGTCTATTTCGAACCTGCTTATAATACAGAGAACCTGCCAGTGACAGCTTCTTCCGGACACATGCCGATTCAAAATGTCTTAATATGCATTATACTCTTCTTTGAAATTTCCTGTCAAATTATCTCCTGTCCGAAATAGAGGATTCACACAAAGATTTTCAAGGGTTTGCGGAGAATTTAATAACAAAATATAACAGTTATTAAATCTCTTAAAACAGGTGAAATCTCAATCGGGATTTCTTTCTGCAGACGCTGCCGCAGGAATTGGTCTTCTCTCATTTTTCTCTTTCTCCGCTATAATATAACTGTTTTGGACTCTTTGGCTTATCTGGAATACTCAACTTAATTACGCCAGCTTCTACTAATGGATTTACATACGTCTGTATAGCATAAGTAACAGAATTTAACCCCAGATAATCACAAATTTCCTTTCTTGTACGCGGTGTTTTACAAAATACTATTAAATTATTTGTTTCTTCATCATTTGACATATCTTCATAATCATTCTTTGATTCTTTATATAGTTTTACAATAAAACTTCCTCTTTCATCCAAGAATTCTGGCTGTCTTAAGTTATATTTCTCCATTTCCATCCGGATTGTTGGAATTCCTGAATACCTGTTTTCTGTTATTCCCAATGTTTCAAGTGCCGATGCTAGTACCGGATTTCTTGTATCCGATTGAATTTTTCCTAATTGGTCAATAGTGTTTCTTCCATATAATCCACCTGGATTATGTATTTCAATCCTGTCTTCAAACATTATAAGTTGAATCGGCATTCCTTCTGTATGAATACTATAATCACGATGTACTAATGCATTTATAATAGCTTCTCTAACCGCTGTTATTGGATAGTCTGTTCTGTCAGTTCTTCGTCCGGTTGTCGGACTTATAATTGTCTTTGTCCGCATATTGCGTTTCACAAATAATAATGCCTCATCCAACATTTCCGGAATTGCTCCTTCTATTCTCTGATTATCCGAGAATCTTTCCCCCATGTCGCCAAGACTTCCTATTGTTCTCCCAGGAATTACAATTGCCGTAATACACAATTGTGGAAAATATGCCTGTGGATATGGACTAAAAAGCAAAGTCGCACTAAGCGTTACTTTCTCTCCTCGCTTTATGCTCATAAGTTCATAAATACTTTCATTATCAAGTGTTGCTAATCTTCGTTTTCCTCTCTTTAACAGTTCAACATAACGATTCAGTTCTTCCTGATCCAATGACATTAATGTTACTCTCGGAACCTCACGGATATCGTCTTGATATTTTCTTCTATATGCTTCATAACTATATATTTCGTATTCTGTCATCGGTTCATTACTATCCCCAATACGGGTATAGGACCCCTTCAACCTTCCACGTCCTTGATAATAGCAAGGTCTGTCTGCCAAATCTATTCCGGGAATTTCAGCAGAAACAAATTTTTTATTTTCCTTCTCCAAAACTGTAATAAGCGGCCGTACAACCGGATTCATCTGCAAGCATTGCTCGTTAATTTTCTTTTGAATGTCCTGAGCATCATAAACACCAACTTCTTTATAATCTTGTTTCTCATCAATTCCAAAAACAATAATGCCACCATCATCCTGATTAGAAAAACTTGACAAAGAATCATATAATCGTTTCGGACATCCTTGCTCCGCTGATTTCAATTCCAAATTCTGCGTTTCGCATTTCATTTTTTGAATTAATTTTAGTTTGTCATATAATTCTTCTGTTGTCATTTTAGTTCCTCCATTTATATTTTAGATTCTAGCACTATATTTAAGTTTATGCAAGAAACTCAAATATTATTCTTATGAACTAAAAAAGAACTCAAATTTATACTTCAAATTTGAGTTCTTTTTCATTTTCAATGTCCACTTATTCCTCTCTATATTTTCTAGTCCATCTCTTCTTCAATCTTCTCCGCAACCGCCACATCCGCCGGCAGCCACTCCACATCCGTAAGCTCCTCCCTGGTCAGCCACCTGGCAGCCTCATGCTCCTTCAGCACCAGATCCCCTTTCACGATCTCACACCAGAAGCAATCCATCGAAAGATGAAATCCCGGATAATCATACTCCACCGTCTCGATCCATTTGCCAACAGAAACTTCCGTATCCAGTTCTTCCATGATTTCCCGCTTCAGCGCCTCCTGCGGTGTCTCCCCGGCTTCGATCTTACCGCCCGGGAATTCCCATCCGCCTTTGAACTCACCGTATCCGCGCTGCGTTGCGAATATCATCGTTCTTCCGTCTTCCTTTACTGCCTTTATCACTGCTGCCACAACTCTTATCGTCTTCATCTTACCTTTTATCTCCCGTCAAAAATCTTCCTGTAACAATCTCTATTCATTCACAATATACTGATAAATATCCTCTCTCACCGGAGTCTCCAGCTCCCATTCGATCTCCACCGCCGTCTTATCCGTATTCGGCATCACAAACTGCTTCGCATTCCCGGTCGCAATCACACGCCCCAGATAATAGAATTCCTTGGATATCTTATCATCCTTATTCTTTCTCACAAACAGCTGCACATCTATGCCACGTTCTGTTGCTTTCAGGAAATTCTGTACATCTTCCGAGTCCATGCTTCTTCCGCTTTTGGAAATCGCGATCAGCCGGTTCTCTGCTACGAAATGATCTTCGTATTTCGTGGTATCGCTGATATTGTCCTGCTTATCGTAGTTAATGAATATCGGAAATGTCTTAGTCTTCTTATCATATTTGTAACCGCCGATGTTCAGTGGCACTTCATTTCTCTCCCAGTTCAGCAGACGGCAGGCATCCTCATATGTATATTTCTGATATAATACCAGATTCGTATTCTGATAATGGTAACTGTAATTGACCTTATATCTCGAGATTCCGAAGTCTACCAATTCCTCCAGAATCGCACAGAATTCCGGATTCTGTAACATTTTCTCATAAGAATCGGAAATGCCATAATCATCCTGTTCCTTCTTCAGAAATACACACTGTGCGTAAGTCTTCTTTGCTGCGCTCGTCGGAAATTCATTGGTCATCATATTGATCACATTTTCCGTGCAATACTCGTCCATCTCACAATGATACTTCTCGGATAAATGCTTCTGCAGACGCCCAATGATTCCATGGTGATACTGCAACGTACGTTTCAACAATTCCAGCTCATGAATCCGCTTGCCACTCGCCAGCTTTTTGGAAATGAATTCGATTGCTTTTTCTTCGTCTTCTGACAGTCGGATGGTATATTCCTTTTCGTATTTCACAAGGAATTTATAATATGAACCCAGGCTGTTATTATCGAAGATCCGCAGCACATCCATTTCCCCATACTTATCGAAATCCGCAAGCGCCGGAATATGCCCCAGCTTATTCTTCAGATTCGTATAATTCTCCCGGATTAATTTGATATCGCTGAAGTTCGCATTATCAATTGCCTGGAAGATCCGCTTTCTGGAAATCTCATCGAAGTGAATCGTGCTCGCCCCCGGAATCACTCTGCCGCCTTCCGTGACATAGCGGCGGATATTGTCCTTGTTGTAACTGCGGTCGCCGGACAGCGCAATCGGAATCATAAAGTTATTCCGATAATTTCCGATGAAATCCAGTACAACGACATATTCTTTGTTCTCGGCTTTTCGAAGTCCACGACCAAGCTGCTGGATGAACACGATCGGCGACTCTGTCGGACGAAGCATGATGACCTGATTGATCTCCGGCACGTCCACACCCTCAGAAAATATATCTACGGAAATGATGTAGTCCAAGGCATCTTCTGATTCTTCTCCTGCCAGCCGTTCGATCGCTGCTGCTCTCGCTTCTTCCGAATCACTACCGCTCAGCACCAGCGTCCGCCAGCCCTTGGCATTGAATTTCTTCGATAATTCCTTTGCCTCATCAATCCGGCTACAGAAGATCAATCCCTTCACACGCTCACCACTGTATCCAAAATATTCCGCCTGTTTCATGACATTTTCCACACGTTCTTCGGATGTCAGATAGCGGAAGTTCTCCACCTTTTCTTCAGATGATTTTCCCGCATCTGCAATAATATCCAAATCCGTAATTCCAAAATAATGGAACGGACACAACAGATCCTCCTCCATTGCATCCTGCAGGCGGATCTCGTATGCGATCTGATGATTGAAGATTTCGTAAATGTTCCTGCCTTCCAGATTGTCGTCTCGTTTATCCGGCGTTGCGGTCATACCAAGCCACAGCTTGGGTTCGAAATAGTCCAGGACTTTTTTGTAGCTGTTGGCAGCGCTGTGGTGGGCTTCGTCGATTACGATTGCATCAAATGAATTCTTCTCATACCGGTGCAAATTCTCCTCTTTGCTCAATGTCTGGATGGTTGCAAAGATAAAATCCTTGTCATATTCCTGATATTTTCCCGTCACCAGTCCCATCGAAACTTGTCCACTGAATACCTTGCGGAATGACTTCTGCGCCTGCTTCGCGATCTGATTCCTGTGTACCAGAAATAGCACTCTCTGGAATCCCAGTTCACGCATGGCGAATGCGGAAGCGTAGGTCTTACCGGTACCTGTTGCCGATATCAGAAGTGCTTTTCTCTCGCCTGCTTCCTGTATTTTCCGCAGGTTCTTAATAAAGCCGACCTGCATACTATTAGGCTCTAACTTGTACTTTTCAATCGATGTAATATCATCCAGCTTCGCAACATCACGCTGATGCTTGATGATCTTATATTTTTCCCGATATGATTCATAAAATGTATCAAAATCCAGTGCATATTTCGAGTTCCACAGCGAATCAAATTCCTGTACGATTTCCCGTGCCATCTCGCCATCTTCCGTTGACACGATCTTCGTATTCCATTCCCGGTTGTAAGTCAGCGCTGCACTTGTGATATTGGAACTTCCGATGATAATCCGGTAGATCTCTTCTTTCTTGAAAATATATCCCTTGGTATGGAAACCTTCTTTTGCTGCTTCTACATCGTACATTTTCAAAGTGATATTCTGTAACTCATTTAGCTTTTTCAGTGCTCTTGGCTCACTGAAATTCAGATAGTTCGTTGTCAGAATCTCTCCCTGAATATTCTTCTTTTCCAGCTCTTTTAATGTCTGCAGAAGTGGCGTGATTCCGCTCATTGTGATAAATGCCACACTGATCTGGAATTGATCACACGCCAAAAGCTCATCCTCGACGGATGAGAGAACTTTCTTTCCTTCGTTGTGATTGTTGGACACGAACTGCGGACGGTAGGCCAGGCTTGAGGCTGTGGCGCCATTGATGTAGGCGGTTTCTAGGGCGGTTCGTAGGGTGGTGATGTGGGTGGTGGTCATGTCAATGGTGCTCCTTTCAGAAAACTATCTAATTCATATTTCCCGTTCTCATAATCAACTATTGGCTCAATGCCACTCCATTTGCATGGCTATTGCTTATTATTCTCACTTAATAATCTTGATTAAGTTTATCTATTATTTCAAAAATGCAAAAAATTACTTACATAAAAAATATCAATTAATCCAATATCTATATATTCTAACTGATATTCAAAGTCAATAAACTTAACTATTTTACCATTTCCAAAAATAATGTTGGATATCTATTTTCCCTTCATCCAATGTTCTGCATCATCCCTTGTTATACGATAATACTCTAACACTCTCCGAACTGCTGGTGAAAGATTTGTTTCATCAATATTGATAAATACATTTCTCTCTATAATAGGGTTTATTTGGTCTTTTTCTTCTAACGTCAAATTATTATAATCACGCCACCAACACTCTGTCATTCCTAATTCTTCGAAATAAAAACGATATATAATCATTGCTTCTGGCATATAAAGAAGTTTATAAAATTCTTCTTCGTTTGCTCCAAACGCTTTACAAAAAAAATCATATCCTTTGCCAACTTTACCTTTCGTTGAATTTAAAACTGCTTGAATAGTACGAATAAACTTACGATTCCAATGTTTTCCAATATAATCTCTATTACTAAAATAATCCGGATCTTCTATTGGATGATATTTCATCGGGAAAGAATAAATACTTGCTCCTAATTCTTCACATAAATCTACATTTAGTTTTAATCTCCGATATAATTCAATCGGTTTATCTTTAAAATTATATAAGATATAATTTGATAAACTAGTATGACCATGTCTGACAGCAGTTCTAACTGCTTCCTCATATGTTTTATGCAGTGACCAATGATCAAACGCAATACGAACTGGTTTAATAGGTATTTCTGCTAGTTTTTTCATATTTTTATCATTAACCAAACGTGAATCTATACCTTGATTAAAATCCACATACCGTTTTTTGGGTTTATTAGCATAAAACTCTTCAAAATATGGTTTAAGGATATCATATGTGTCAAATATTGCTTCTTTAGTCGCCGTATGCTCCTCTAATAAATACTTATCACTTAAAAGATCATAAATACTCTGCATTTTTTCAGCTCCATATTTTTCAATTAATTTACGAAACTGCTTTACGCATGACTTAATATAACCTCTATCATTCAATCCTTGTTTAAGATTTCTTATTGCTATTTCATACTGATTCGGCGCCACATATGTATCGTTTTTAGAAAAACCTGCTGCTTTAATATCTTCTATAATGTCATTATAACGACAAGATGCCAGCACATTATTGTCCATTAACAACAGATCTCTTTTTGCTCCAAATTGTTCTTCAGCAATCTTAACCTGCTCTGAAACAGGTAAAAACTCCTTATATACTGGTTCTAGTTTTGGGACTGCACAAAAAGCACACTTATTTACACATCCGCGTGTCATATATGCAAAATACGCATTCGAAGCCGGATATTCATAATCTATTTCCTCTAAAATAGAATAATCTAAAGGAAGTGTATCTATTATCATATCATTATCATCATCTAGCTCTCCCGGAGTATCCAATGTCCCTACATGTGGCTTTATTCCTGTGGCATTCTCAACACGATCAGCTAAAATAGATGCCATAACACCTCCAACCATAACTCCGTCTGTTGTTTTACAAAGTTGCTTTGCAAAATTTATCGTTTTGATTGTTATGTCCCAATAAAATGTAAACAATGTTGTAATCCCAACACGATCATACTTTCTAAATTCTGGTTTAAAATAATCTTTATGGTAAAAAAATTTACGATAATATCGAAATAAATCCATAATAATTGGATTAGTTTGATATCCTGGAACTTCTTCTAACAAAGATACGGTTCCTTTTTTTAAAAATTGACAAATTTGTGGTTTATATTTTTCCCAAAAAATAGTGTCATCATTAGCATATAATTGCTTTTTTAACATTTCAAATGTATCATCTAAAACTAGATCTTTTAGATCTCCTTTAAAAAAAGTCACATGATCCCCAAGTCTTTTATAATACGTAGAAATTTTCATTAAACCCATTGGTGGATATTTGTTTTTATAATTTGGTTCCACTAATAATATCTGGCGATTCATTTGCTTAACTCTTCCTGTATTTTTTGAATTACTATCGTCGCAGTATCATGCGGTAAAATTGACTGTAAGATTGTATAAATACGCCCTATCAATTTCTGTTCTTTTTTGCTGTACTTTGATAGTTTTTGCGATAAAAATTTATCTTTTCCATTTTTTCTTTCTGTTTCATCCGTATCATTTGTTGAATTTCGTAAAGTTTTTGTATTTTCTGTTGTTACTTTTCTCTTTACTTCATAGTCTTTTTTTAAACGTCCATACACTTTACTAAGTACATCATCTGTTCCTTCTTTCGAATCGCGTGTTTCCATTGTCTTTGAAGCCTTTAAAGCAGCTGCTTCTAATGAGCATACTTTTTTTTCAGCTTCTTTCTTATCATCTATATTAATAAAACTACCAGATGTTACTTTTTGATTAAATTCAGTTCTTGCATAAATTGCTTCATTCTGCTTCTGAAGCGCCTTCTTATAATCATTTGCATAATGATAAATTCGAGAAAACCTATCATAAAATAGTGGGCGCAAAATTTCTTCAAATTCTCTACATGTATTATTTAAATTAAAATAATCACGTCGTGCATTAGGAATTAATCCCGCGTGCACTGCAAACACCTCTCCTACAAAATATAAACCACTACGAGCCTCTTTATAATATTCATGTGAAGTGAATGTAGTTTCATTCCCTATTTGAATATTAGATTTTCTCAAGCGAATTCCTCGCATAAAATTGATTGATGGAATTTGTTTTTCAAATTTACTGACCCCATACCACATCCAAGCAAGCGGACTGCCTTCATTATCACGAAAAATTTCAAATTTCACATCGATTAACTCATCATATGCTTTTCTTGAATTGTTATGTGGTTCGTAGAGTTTTGTAGTATATCTTTTAAATAAACTTTCACCATTAACATATACAATATACTCATCTAGTCTAAATCCATTTGCACGTGCAAAATCATGAATCCGTGAAGCATACATAAATCCTACTTCATAGGGAATCGGTGCTACTGCACGCAAATAATCTTTGACCGATTTCTCGTCCAAAATTTCATAAGAAGATTCCTCTACCTCAATCAATTCAACTTTAAAATAATGTTCATTAATATCGCACTCTCTCTGTTTATATGTTGTTGCCATATCAACTAATTCTTCTGCAGATGGATTTTGTGTTTGGTCAACAAGTATATTTCTAACCAACTTTGCATCCCACTCACATATTGATTCTACTTTTTCTCCTACAGCCGAACAGGAAAATATTAGTTTTTCACAAGACGATATTCCCCCTAAACGCCCAATGCCGCGAAATCCTTTATCTTCATTTCGATTTTTTGTAGAGTCAGCAATACTGCCCATAATTTTTTCGAACTTATCCGACTTAATTCCTATACCATTATCACTAATACATACATATTTTTTCTTTTTATCAATTTCAATATTAATAATTGCCTCATCTTCTGTAATCAAACCATATTCAACAGCACGATCTATAGAATCTGCGGAATTTTGTATATACTCTCGATAGATAATTCTCAAATCTTCATACATTGCTGTAGTAAGATTTTCTATTGTATTTTTCCCTATAAAAGCCATGGTAACTCCTTACTTCGATTTAAATTGTTTGTATATAGGTTTTGGGAATTTAACACTCAACAATGAATTAAAAACTGGATTTTGAATAATATATTCCCCCTGTTTCAACCTTGACATCATACTTTTGTATACTGACGGAACAAATCGATAATCACTTTTTGAAAGTTCTATTGAATTTGTCCTGCCATATGCAAATGTAGAACAATTGCCCGTTACTCTTTGATGAATTGCACTCTTAAATTGTTCTGCTCCAAATAAAACAACACCAAGAGATCTGCCTCTTTCTGCAATATCAAGTACCTGTCTTAAAATCGGAGAAGACTTTGGAGTATCAGAAGACGCATATTTATTAAGTTCATCAATAAATATAACTATTTTGGAAGGTGGAGCATAATCATCATCAGAGCTATACTGTCCTAGCTGTAAATCATATATTGCACGAACAGCATCGCCAAAAACAAAGCATTGCATATCATCATTTAACTTCGCAATATCAATGACATGTACTTCATTTTTCTTAATTTTTCCTAATGCCTCTCTAACTCTAGTCTCATTATTGCTGTCATGGATATCATCAAACATATTATTACGGTATATTGATTTTTTCACAATACGTTCAAATTTTCTCCAGCTCTGTACTGTTATTTCCTGGCTTCCTTGACCATTTTTCGAAGACCCCGCCTCTCCACACTTATGTACCTCATTAAGAAATTCTGTCCAACTTTCTAAATATCCAAAATTTCCACGTCCAGATATAATATAGCTCAAAATTGCATCCATTGTCTGTGTAGGATCATCCAAGCTAGCAAACATAAGATCTAAATTATCCTTATCCATTTTATACTCATATTTATACATGTGTGCTTTATTAGTAGATATATTATGTTCAACTGTTTCTTTATCAAGGTACGTATTCCAACAGTTTTTAGTTGAATAAGGATAATAATAATGAACATTTTTAAACGGAGCAGGAGACATTTCAAGATATTTATACAATTCTAATGTTTCTTCCCGTTCTTTTGCATTATCAAATTCATTCGGTTCGTCAATTGCAAGTAAATCTCTTCCCTTAACATTAAACAACACGAAAGCTACATCTTCATCATCTTCAAGATCCTCCGCTTTCAAACATTTATCCTGTATGCCTTTTAAAAGAAACATTGCATATGATGTTTTCGCTGCCAACCCAGAAATTCCAGAAATATTAAGATGCGCACCTTCTGGTCCAATCAAGAAACGCGCATCTACATCCACACGCAATTTAACCTGTTCCTCTTTTGATGCTCCTTGATACATTTCAAGATATCCACAAGGAACTGGATGCTGAATATTAGCAAGCCCCAATGCATCCCTTACTTCTGCCTTTTCAGCAATGCAAACAGGTTTACTATTTAAAACAGGAATATAAATTCCATGTGTGTTACCTAGAATTCTCGCTTTTACATAATTCATACCTATACGATGAGTAATTGGTTGTACTGAAACATCACCAAAATCATTAGAAATGTAATCGGAAAGGAAATTAGCTGTATCTGTAATATGTGAAATTTCTTCAACAACTCCATATGTTGTACTATTATTTATATGGTCTACTTTTACAACATCAAAAGGATTTAAGACAAGCTCTGGATTTGTCCAAAAATAAAACTCCTCCATTGTCGACGGATTTTTTTCTGTTGCTAATACTTTTCCTATTGTTTTCCCCATAAGTTCTCCTTTCAACTCGATATCAGAATAAATTCAAAAACATATTTTCACCCAAATACTTACTTTTAACAAACGTTTCTGTTACATAAATAGGGTAAAGATGATTTGCCCATCTATGATCTGCACCATAGCAAACCGGATTACGTTCATTTATAATATTTGCCGTAATCATATCCACCTCACTTGAATCAAGTCCCTCTTCCATCTGTTCATCAGATACAAGTATTTTTTCAAGTTTTAAAATTCCATCAAAGGTATTATTAGTATAAATATGATCTCTGATCCGAACATACCAAACTGCAAATTTCATATTACCTATTCTCTCTGATTGATACATTTGTACTGGCGTTCTACAATATAAGGGAAGTTCCGCAATCATATTAGAATTATTTCTTCCATTTTTATCTACACAATTTGCAGGATTAAACGACTTAGAAGCGCCTACAACAAAACGATAATTATTTCTAAACCGCAAAAGTTCTTGATGCTTTGTAAGATTGTGAACTTGGTATTCAAGTGACCCATCCTTTAATAGATAACGATTGTTCACCAAAAATCCGCGACGTACGAGTTCTGAGACCATATACTGCTCTCGCTCAACCATATAGTTTTGAATAATAGCAATTCCCTTGTTTTCTATTTTATCTCCTTGCTGTACGCTCGTAGAATATGCCTTAATTTTAGAAAATTCAATTCCTTTTTTCTTCATTTCCATGGACTCATTAATTTTCTTTCTTAAATATTCAAAACATAATTCATCATCATCCCAGGAACTTGTTTTTGCTTTTTGTGGAAGTGTAATAACCAATTGTCGTTCAAAAATAGGATCTTCTTTATGATATAAAGGTTGTATTTCTCCATTAATACGAGTACAACATCCAACCCCTATTTGTCCAGCTATAATAGGATAAATTTGATTATTGTATGACATATCATCAACCTTGTATGTTTTCCTAGAACCATCCAGAAAATATTTAAATAACGGTGGTTGACAAATTATCCGGTCCGCAAATTCTTTTAAAGGTATCGGTTTTGTATGACGTTCCGTTTCACCGTATTGTTTCCATGTAAATCCCTGATGATTATCATCATAATCAAATCTTGGCACTGAAACTCCGTCAAATCCGTATTTATAAGTTTTAAAACTTTTACCATGTGTTTCTTTTGCTATTGTATCTAACACGGAATCCATCTTTTTCCACCTATCTTTCATTATTTCACATATTATATTAACTTATCAGGTATTCTACCCATCATTTTTCCATTAATTTCTAATAAAACTCAACTTGAAATTATATCAAATCAATAATGAAATAGCAATAATTGCTAAATTGAATCTTTTTGTTTTCCAATACATTTTAGACGTCAAATCCAAGCACACAATTTCCTATTCACTCCATAATTCAAGTAATTTATCAATCATATTAGTTCATTGCAAAGCTCTTCAAGTTTTACCTTGCCATGCCTTGACTAATATTTAATTCTTCTCTATATATAAAAGGTATCTTATATGTATTTTTCTTTTTCTCCAAAAAACCAATATCAACTAGCTTTTCTGTTCTATATTTCCATTGTTTTCCAAGTATATCTTGCAAATTTTTATCTGTATATTCTGCTTTATTATTCCTAAATAATTCAATCCACGTTCTTGTTTCTGGATATTCCGCATACAATTGAGTAATAAGTTTTTCCTTTGACGTTTCTTTATAAGCATTACGTATAGCTAATGCTGATATAAAAAAGTCATCTTCTATTTCTGATATATTATTTTCTCGTAATATATTTAATTGAATATAGCGTGCTTTTTCTAAAAGATTTATAACATCTCTAGGTGTAAAACAATTATGTCCATCTTTCACATGATTGATAATCCAACCTAACGAATCAGGATTTTTCTTTCCCACGTCTATTTGTGGCTTTATAAAAATATGGATTATTTGATTTCTTTCCTCTGGTGTTAATGTCTCACAATTTGTATTTATTTGAAAACCTTCAATATATTCTTTAAAGGATTCATTATAAAGTAATCTTTCAACAAGTACTTGTTCTATTTTTTCACGATTCCATTGTAGTGGTTGTGTTGCCTTTGTTGTAATATGCGACAAGGATGTAAAGCCTTTAAGAGTAATTTCTTTATAAATATCATCTCTAATAAAGATTTTTATTTTAAATCCTTCATACATACACAAGTCTTTATATGCATAAAATAAAGCTTTTAAAACCAATGTATTTTCTTGTGTTTTATCTGGGAAAGCATCATCTAAACGATCAATCATAATCCAAAAACATGACCTATTCTTAGTTATTAGTGTATCTAATTCGTTAAATATATAATTATAATCAACTAATTCAACTGACAAACTATTAGTTGTTTCCTCCCCTAAATTGGGCATCAATTCAAAGCTTTGTGTAGTTGTTCCATCTACATTATAGGTATTTGACGCCCTTAATTTTACACAATGTAATGCATGTAATAATAAACCTATAATTGTTTTTTTAGACGAAAGCAATTTCTTTTTGCATAAATAATCCATTAATTCCTTTCCATCCGAAAATAAATTTGAATATTCCTTCCAAATAATATTGATAATATAAATCTTCCAAGCTTCAATTAATTTTTGAATATCCTTATCATTCACACGAACCATACTAAATGCCCTTTTAAAATCCGGATCCCCTTTTAAACTTATAGCCTTAATTAACAACTTGCCATCTAATTCTGAATAATTACTTTGATTATTACAAAGAGCAACTAACATAGCGGTTTTCCCAGAACCTTTTGTCCCTTTTATAATATCACAACGATCACTAACAATATCCATTGTTGCCTGTGTATCAATATAATAATTTGCTATATTTTTATCGTATTCAGCAATAGCATTTCCCAAATCCAGACTATTAAGTATATCAAATTTCTTCATTTACTTACTCCTTACATTCAATTGTTTTATCTATTTTCTCCTTATCAAATATGCTATATATATAATTACACATAACTTTCAAAAATCTGTCGCCTTTTGTCACTTTTTCTTAAAACTTTTTCATCTAAAAAAAGATATTTCCCGTCAACTTTAATTTTCATCGCTTCTACTCCTTCTCATATCTCCGCCGATAATACTCCAAACTCCGATACCCAAGCACATCTCCCATCTGCTCGCCAAACGCCATATTTCCAACAACATCTCCAATCTCATCCCTCAACGCCAACGCATATCCATCCTTCTCCACAAAGAATCCCTTCCCTGACGCCTTCAAGAACCGGATTGGCATCCGCTTCGCCTTACTCAGATGCTGTTTATCCGTCACTTTCTTATAATCCTCATAAGTATTCACATTCGGGAAATCCTTCCAGTTCGTCCCGGTATCAAAGAATTCCTTCCAACTCTCCAATACCTCTTCATCCGTAACCGCAAGCCGGATATTTCCGTGATTATAAAAGCTGTAAAGGATCGGCATCTTATACACTTTCTGCATCTCCGTAGTTTCGATGGTCTGAATGAATTCTCGCCCGATTCCCGCATATAACTCCTGCTCATCTTCTGACAATTCACCAAGTTCATACAAGAAATCAAGATAATGCTGGAATGGATTTTCTTTCGCATGACTGCCGCTGACACAAATCCGGTAAATCTCATCATCCATATAAGTGAATAAATCCATTCTGCTCGGCCGCTTTCCGTCCAGTAGTTCTTTTACACGATAATATTCCTGCCGGATCTGCATTTTCAACGTTAATTTCTTCTTATCCATTTCCTTGAACAGATCGATCAGACGCATGTCAAAATCAACGATACACTCATCCGGATATTCCAGATCCTGATATTCGCAGGATCCTTTCTTGCCAAATGACTGCTCTCCGCTTAACAATAGCGGTGCCTTCCCCGCTTTCTCATAATTTCCGATGAAATCCAATACATTCAGATATTCTTTTCCTTTATATATACGAAGGCCTCGTCCCAACTGCTGCAGGAATACGACCGGAGATTCCGTCGGGCGCAGGAACATTACCATATCCAGGGAAGCAATATCCACACCTTCATTGAACATATCCACAGAGAAGATCACCCGTATTTCTCCGTTCTTCAATTTGCGGATAGCTTCGTTACGCTCCTCGGCATATGCTCCATTTTCACCACTGTATACGGCTGCGGATGCGATTCCTCTCTGACAGAATTCTTTTGCCATGTCTTCTGCATGCTGTCTGGAACAGCAAAATCCGATTGCACGCGAAGAACGATATTTTCGATAATATTTGTAAATCAAGTCATATCTTCTCTCATTTCCGATATAAGCCTGATTCAGCTCCTGTTCATCATAGCGCCCCTTCACGATCCGCAGCCTGGAATAATCCGTCTCATCATACACGCCGTAATAGTGAAATGGTACAAGCATTCCTTTGTTGATCGCTTCTTTTAAGGAAATCTGATATGGCACATTATAATCACAGATTTCGTAGATATTTTTTCCGTCCATTCTTTCCGGTGTTGCTGTTAATCCCAGTAAGAATTGCGGCTGAAAATAATCTACGATTCTCCGGTATTGATCTGTAACCGCATGATGGAATTCATCAATGATCACATAGTCAAAATAATCCGCCGGAAAATATGTCTCATTCAAATATTCCGTTCTTCCGAGTGTCGCTACCGATGCGAAGATAACGGATTTATCCCTATCTTTTTCTTTTCCGTCAAAGAATCCATAATCCTCCGAGTTCCGCACATTTTTGAAAGAAACCGCCGCCTGCTTCAGGATTTCTTCTCTGTGTGCAACGAATAACACCCGTTCATATTTTGCCGAATCAAATGCAGCAAGGTATGTCTTTCCGATTCCGGTGGCCGCATATACAAGTCCTTTCGCCGCCCCTTCCATGCGGCTTTCCTGTAACGCATACAACGCCTCTATCTGCGCTCCCCGCGGGCGGTACAACATTCGGACATTTTCAGTATTCCTGTCCTCATTATCTTCTGCTGTGTCATATTTCGTCAGATCCCTGGACACCGCCGGCTTCTTCCACGCCTTGGAATATCGTTTTAATTCTTCATCATCTATAATGATCGAATGGTTCAGAAACAGATCTTCAAATGTAGCATAGAACAATTCATAATTCTTTTTGTCCAGCGTATCACTGAATCTGTAATTCCATTCGATTCCTGAAGTTAACGCACTTTTGGAAATGTTCGATGATCCGATGTATATTTCATTCGAAGATTCATAATGAAAGATATAAGATTTTGGATGAAATGAGCGTGATGTTTCATTATACAGGCGCAGATCCACACGGTCGCCGAGCTCACTCTTGATCAGATATAAAGCTGACGGCTGTGTGATCCCCAGATAATTTCCCGTCAGGATACGGATCTTCACGCCTCGCTCCAGCGCCCGCTTCATATCATTTAAGAGCATCCGCACACCCGACTCCATCAGAAATGAGACGATGATATCAATCTGCTTCGCCTTTGCCATACTCATTTTCAGTTGATAATATAGATACCGGCTCCGGTCTCTGTCCCCGGTCATTACATTCGTAGATTCGATCTCATATGTATCTATTCTTTCCTCAAAATTAGATTGAGCCATTGTTCTTCTCCCCGCCCCGGACGTACATCTGATGTAATCCATTGTTCTTCTATCTCTAATTCATCCATATCCTGAATCAATTTTGCAAATGTCCCTTCTGTCATATCCGTAAAATATCTGCCGTTTCGTTCCCCTTCGAATGTCCCGTACTTGAAGGATGTGTAAATGATTCCGTGGGCTCGAAGAGCGTTTGCCATCTTCTTTATAATGTCTCGCAGTTCATTTGCCGGAACATGAAGGATTGACGAGCATGCCCAGATTCCGTCGTAGGCTTCTTTTTCATTCAGTTCCCGGAACAGCATGTGCTTTACCGGAATGCCTGTATATTCGCTTGCAAGTTTGCATAGTTCCTGTGAACCGTCTATGGCTGTGACTTTGCAGCCTTGCTCCAGGAAATATTTTGTGTCGCGGCCGGAACCGCAGCCGTAGTCCAAGATTTCTGCTCCCGGATGCAGTTTGTCCAGGAATTGATTCTGTATGGTGCCGAAGTCTACGGATATGGTGCCGGTGATGAATTTTTTTGCGTTTTTGTTGTAGTAGTCTAGTGTTGTGGTTGATTTTGTGGGTTCGTTTATTGTGTTCACGGTTGCCTCCTGAGGGTGTGATACTTGTTCCAATATTGTCTTGTATTTATTATACTGCATGGGAGTGGATGGATACAAGAAAGAGTATACTCTCCTTCACAAAGCATTCAGCAACTTAATAACCATTATCTTTTTTCACCTTTTATTACTTATCACTCTCTTCTTTGAATTCTCTCATTATATTATCAAATGTTTCTTCTGACATTAAACCATACATTTTATTCACATATTCTTTTCTGAACAACAATATTTTCCGAAGTGATAATTTACAAGTTCGAATCACTCTCCATCAATGTTTCCTTTGAATCTTCTTATCTTGGTTATCACGAAATTTCATCCTGACAAATACTTGTTCATAATCAGAATATATCTCCAGTCCAAATTCCAACGGCAAAATTAAAATTGTATATACTATTGGAATCATAAAACTAACCAGTGTATTGATTGCATTTAATTCTTTATACTCTTTTAATCCAACATTCGCGGCACCCCAAAGCATATACCAACCAATACATGCCAGCACAATATCTATTAGCTTATGAACTCTCCTGTATTTTTCTTCAGATTCTGCTACCACATTCATAAGTATTAATATTGTTATTACCGGAATAATCAACATTTCAATCCAAAATTTAAATGTAAATGTTCCAATAAAATATTCGAAAATAACTATTACTCTAAAGTTATCTTTCACTGTGCTTTTCAAATGCTCTGCATCACCCTTTATAATAGAATTCACACAATATGATATTCCAGAAAAGATCAACCATAATATAATATCTTTTAAATATATATTATTCCAGAATGGTAACTGATAAAATATCATGGTTATTCCCGCCACATATAAAGCAATTATCAGAAAAAAGTGTCTTAAATTTTTGCCTAAGAGGATTTTAATAACGTTCCATAAACTTTTACGGATTTCCCTTTGAGTCAACATCCATACAAAGAATCCTGTACCCCATATGGCAATTGCCCATTCTCTTGTTGATAAAATTGTCACTATTTCTTCCATTCATCTACTCCCATCTTCAAAAACTCCACATGCATTTACATTTATAAAATCTATTTCTCGTCGTATCATTCATAGTTATTATCATTTTAGCAAATCTACTGTCGTAATATCGCAACACTTATGTATCTTACTTCAAAAAAATCCCACATATTATATGTAGGACTTTTCTTACTCACTATATATGCTTTGTGCCTGTTCTAAATTTTCTATAATTTTACCTTTCAGACTCTTCGGTGATATGACTTTAAATCGATTCGCATATTGTACGAACCAGCCAACCAATGTCACGCTGTCCATCTTTTTAAATACCGCTTTATACTTTCCATTATCTAACGGTCTGACCGACACCCCTGACATTTCCGGGCAGCGGCATAATCATAGGCGAAAATCTGCTTCGTCCTCTCTGACTCGTCAAATTTAACAGCTTATTTCGAATCTCATTCGCTTCATGAACGGACACACTCCTTGCCTGTTGCACCGAATCTAACATCAGCTTAATTTCCCAGTCTTCCAGCAAATGTTTCTCCATATACCATCCTTTATGTGAATTTTCTGCCTGCTTAATCGGATAACCGCAGCTTTGCAACAAACGCACATCGTCATAAATGGATGTACGGTGTACATTTTCCATTCCGTATTCTTCTTCCAGTTTCTGGCTTATCTGCACTGCATTCATCGGCGTCTTCTCATCGGTGGTCTGGAAAAGTTGAAGGACGCGGATTATTTTTTCTTTATGGGGTGTGGACATAGGGGTGCTCCTTACATTATGTTTTTGAGTTAAAGCGATATATTAATTATACTGTACCGTGCCTGCCTATACAACTTTCATCTTTTCATTTTTTGTAGTTGACTTTCATTAACAAACAGGTTAATATTATATATAAGAAATGGGTTTTTTACTGAGTAATGTCTTCGGACTGGAAAAGGGTGCTCGTTTCTTTTTTTATATTTATTATATCATAAAGGTACTTTTTCCCATCTCTGGCATGTCTGA
>OHAC01001197.1_pt1 | contig 24635 bp, 28 predicted proteins | sample 1577051 | NCBI WGS metagenome assembly OHAC01 (sample SAMEA3541499, study PRJEB24748) | human gut metagenome | biome: human gut; feature: human-associated habitat; material: faeces | place: China | collected 2012 | reverse complement strand
GAACTTCCGGAGAAGCTGCTTTTTTCAGAATTTTATCCTGAAGATAGGCAGGAGCATGTTCAGAAGAAGTTTCTTCATCCTGAAGCAGCTGTTCCAGGCAGAAATCACATTGATCTATATGTTCCAGAAAATGGATCATTTCGTCTGTATTCATAGTCCCATCTTGAAATTTCTGTAATTCATCCTGTGGTATATGCATCTAATCACTCCTTTCCAACAGTGCCTTCAGCATAGACCTTGCACGGTAGATCTGAGTCTGGACTGTCTTTGTATTTTTATTTTGTGAAGCTGCAATCTCGGCTGCAGTTTTTTCTTCACAGAAATGAGCGGTGGCCACTTCTCTGTAGGGACTTTTCAGATCGGAACAAAGCTGTCGGATCCGATTCTGGAAATCTTTGTCCAGACAGGCCTCTTCTGGGGAGAATTCTTTATCACGGAGCTGTTCAAAATAAGTATCCTCTGTGGGAATGGTACGTCTGCCGGCAGCCTTCAGGTGATCCAGGCATTTTCGAACTGCGATTTTGCTGAGCCAGGCTTTTTCGTAGGTACCGTCAAAACGGGAGAGATTTTTGTAGGCGGAAAGAAAAACATCCTGTGTCAGATCTTCGGCGTCAAACGGATTGCCCACCGATTTCAGACAAATGGAAAATATTAAATTTTGGTATGTATGTATCAGATATTCCAGATATTCTTCCCGTGTAATGTGATCAGCTCCTTTCTCATCCCGTTCACTTATTATAACGCGTAAGACAGGGATAAAACTTCATTTTTTAAAAGCAATTTTTGAAAAAATTGGAATTCTTATAGCAGGGAGCCCCAAATTGGTCTATACTATAAAACGTCAAAGCAGAGATGCAGAAAGGATGGGACAGATGACAGAGACAAAACGTTTATATTATGAAGATGTATATAAAAAAGAATTCACAGCTAAAGTCCTGGAGTGCAGAGAAGCGAAAAAAGGTTTTCACATTATTCTGGACGAAAGTGCTTTTTATCCGGAAGGTGGCGGACAGCCAAGTGACATCGGATATCTGGGCGATGTGAAAGTAAAGGAAGTTCACGAAAAAGACGGGGAGCTTCTTCATTATACAGATAAGCCGTTAGAGGTGGGAGCTGAAGTTCAGGGACAGATCGACTGGGCAAGAAGATTTGACCTGATGCAGCAGCATTCCGGTGAGCATATGGTCAGCGGTCTGATCCATGAGGCTTATGGATATGATAATGTAGGATTTCATATGGGAAGTGACACCATTACTGTAGATCTGAACGGTCCGCTGGATGAGGCACAGCTTGCTGAGATTGAACGAAAAACAAATGAGAAGATATGGGAAGATTCTGAGGTGAAAATTCTTTATCCTACTTCGGAAGAACTGGAAAAGATTGATTACAGAAGCAAAAAGGAGCTTACAGGGCAGGTGCGTATCGTAGAATTTCCAGGTGCGGATATCTGTGCATGCTGCGGAACCCATGTGACACATACCGGAGAGATCGGCATGGTGAAGCTTCTTTCTGTGGAAAAATTCCGCGAAGGAGTCCGTATTGAAATGATCTGTGGAAAACGTGTTCTGGATTACCTCAATATGGTTAATGAACAGAATCATCAGATCTCAGTGAAACTTTCTGCGAAAATTGATAAAACCGCACAGGCAGTAGAGCGTCTTCAGGATGAAAACTTCCGTCTGAAAGGACAGGTCAATCAGTTTGTGGATGATATGTGCCGTAAAGAAGCGGAACGTTATGCAGGAAGCGGAAGTGTTCTGTTATTCGTAGACGGAATGGACAATGATGGAGTGCGTAAACTAGCAGATGCCGTGACACAGACATGTCAGGGTTGCTGTGCAGTATTTTCCAAAAATCCGGATGGAAGCTATAAGTACGCAATGGGCGAAAAAGATGGCGATCTCCGTCAGTTTACAAAAGAAATGAATACGAAATTAAACGGACGCGGAGGCGGTAAGCCATTCTTCGTACAGGGGTCCGTACAGGCAGCGGAGGAAGAAATCAGAAGATTTTTTGAGCAGTGATAAAAATGTTTGGAGAATGTCATGCACATATATTTCTCAATGGCTATGATTACCGAAAAGCTGTTGAGACACAGAAAAACGGCCCGCAGGATGAGCTGATCCATGCTCATCTTGAGGAATACCGGAAGCGTGGAATCTGTTTTGTAAGAGACGGAGGAGATCATTACGGTGTGTCAAAGCGGACTGCCAGACTGGCTCCGGAATATGGAATTGACTATCGCACACCGGTTTTTGCTATTTATAAAAAAGGCCATTATGGAAAAATCGTTGGAAAAAGTTTCTCAGATATGAAGGAATATCACAAAAGAGTCCTGGAAGCTGCCGCTGAAGGTGCGGATTTTATTAAAATCATGACGACCGGGCTTCTGGATTTTGAAAATCATGGAAGAATCACGGGAACTCCGCTTTCTGTTGAAGAAGTAAAAGAAATGGTACATATTGCTCATGAAGAAGGGTTTGCCGTGATGAGCCATACCAATGGTTCTTATGGTGTACAGGCAGCAGTGGAGGCTGGCGTTGACAGCATTGAACACGGAAATTATATGGATGATGAGACGATTTCCATGCTGGCAGACAGCGAGAGTGTGTGGGTGCCTACACTTGTAACGGTGAGAAATCTTAAAGGCTGCGGAAGATTTGAAGATACGATCCTTACTTCTGTTATCAGGACAGGTGCGCAGAATCTGAAGAAAGCTTTTGAGAAAAAAATCCATGTGGCAGTGGGAAGTGATGCCGGTGCATACCAGGTTCTTCACGGACAGGGTGTGCAGGATGAATGCAGAGCTTTTTTTGACATACTGGGTGATACACCGGAGGTACGAAGCTGGATGGAAGACGGGGAAAAAAGGATCCGGACCATCTTCCGTCACGGGTCTTCGAATTTAATACAGGAATAAATATTGGAGGTGCGTGATTTCGCAGGGTTAAAAGTAACCCGGAGGTCCGCACCTTCTTCCATTCCGCTGGTGGAAAGATCCTGGGCGTTTTCGCGGTCGCAGAGGATTTTTACTCCATCGTAAGTCTGGATCAGGACAGTATTGGCCGTTGTTCCAAGAATAGTTCCGGTTACAGTGGAAGAGATATTGCGGACAGAAAGTGTATCCGGATCTTCTCCTGTAACGCCGCGGATTTTCATTCCGCTGGTGGATTCTCCATTGAAATTCCCTGTGTAAGTAATGTTTACATAAGCTCCGGGAGCAATTCCACCTTTGAAATATACGGGAACAGAAGAAACAGGAACATTCAGTTCTGTATTTGCGGTCTGGGGAACAACAGTTATGGTATTGGTGCTGACACTTACAATTCTGGCCCGGAGATGCTGCTCTTTTTTCTTCGGCTCCGGCGAAGGGGTCGGAGTAGGCTCAGGAACTTTCATGGGATCTACATCAGAGACGCTGATTACTTTTGTGAAGCTTCCGTCATACTGTTTGGTGTCTATCTGGGATGAGCCTATGAATTTTCCACGGAAGTGAACATAAACCCACCGGCCTGCTTTGATGCCTTTTTTATAATACTGTTTTACGCCTGTTACCGGGAAGGTGACGGTATTGCCTTTTTCTGTTACCATGACAAGAGCGTTGGCTGTAAGACGTTTTATTTTGCCTTTCAGGGTGCGGTCTTCCAGAGGAGTTTCATTGTGATACTGATCGGTTACTTTGATGGGAGAAATCGTGCTGATGTCAGTTCCGGAAAGCTGTCCTTCATAGATTATGCTTACATTATCACTGAGTACAATGCCATATTTACATTCAAGCCGTGTTTGTGAAACATCAAATGTATAAGTTTCTCCGTTACTGGAAATGGTAAGGTGGCTGCCGTCAAAATCCTGCAGAGAACCGGAAAGTTCATCCATATAGACACGGTCGTCCTGGGAAGAATTTTGGGTTTCCTGCTGTGCAGAAACAGAATCTGCTGCATCTGAAATTTTGTCCTGAAGAGAAATAATATGATCATCAGCGTGATCGTTGCTGCAGCCGCCCACAAAAAGGGAAATGCCGAGAATTATACATGCAGCAGACAGTTTTTTCATTTGTGTCCTCCGACCCTGGAATAACGGTCAGTCCTGTTTTTCTGTAAGATCTGGGGGCTCCGGCGTGAAATCAAAAATCTGCCGGAAAGAATCCCACTGCTCACGGCTGTCTATTCCATGGTTGATCAGACCCGTGCACTCAGTACAGGCATTGGTATCCAGATAATTTTTATATTGAATATGATAGGGATTTTTTGTATTTTTTTCCTGTGGATCTTTCATATGATCATTCTCCTTATATTTGATAAGGAGTAGTGTATGAAGACAGGAAGAATATTATGTAAGATAAAAGTATTATAGCAAAAAGAAATTTGAATTTCTACAGGGAGTTGGGGAAAAATCCCCACAATCCCTGACTTACTGAAAACGCGTTCCCACAGGCTGGACGCGGAACCAATATGTGTAAAAATACCGGAATCCAAGCGAAGCGTAAAGTTTTTCAGCGGAATCATTATTTTTGACCACCTGGAGGTAAGCGTGGCTGGCACCTCTTTTTTTGCCTTCTTTGAGAAGTCCGGATACGATCTGACGGGCGTAGCCTCTGCGGCGGTAATCTTCACGCACATGAATAGCATAGATGCCGATATGATCACGATCCAGAATTCCAAGACCGGTGGCAATAATCTGGCCGTTTTTTGTAATAGAAGCGCAGACTGTTTCCTTGAGGATAGCGCGGTACATAGAAGGAACAACGGTTCTGTGGACCGGATTTGTAGTTCCTTTCAGATCAAACAGGCTGCGGATCCAGAAATCAGGGATTTCATTGGTAAAAAGAACGTCTGTGACAGGCGTATCCAGAACTGCTTTGTCCAGGTCTACAGTCATAACGTTGGTTACGTGCTGTACGGAATATCCACGGTTTTCCAGCATATAGTCGAAGTCCGGGGATACGAGAGGGCTGATTTTGAAGATGGCAGGTGTTCCCAGACGTTTGTAAACATCTTCACAGTAGGGGATTTTTTCCCTCCAGGGAAGAGTGGAGGTTCCGAATTGCTCCACGCTGTTGGTTCTGTGTGTATAAAAATAAGAAAAACGGAGGATCCAGCCATCGTAAAGCTCCATCTTGTGAGAGGGCCAGGCATTCAGAGACATATCCTCGATTTTTTTGATTGCTGTTTCCATATTTAAAACCTTTCTGTGATTGATGAATAAATTTTTTCAGCAAGGAACTGATGTCCCAGGGGTGTAAGGTGAATACCGTCGATGGTTATGGCATCCATCCCGACCCGGGAGGCTTCCTTTATCAGAGCATCCTGCAGAGGGACAAAAACGGCTCTGTATTTTTTACTGATTTTCAGAATCTGACCGGACATCTGCGTAAGAAGCGGCATCCAGGAGATGTAGCATTGCGGCCATGGGAAGATAAACGGTTCCAGAACAAAGAGCTTCCGTGTCGATGGTGAAGGAGTTGTGTGCTGTATTGCAGAGAGATTACGGATCAGTATTTCATATCGCACAGAAAATTCCTTCATGAGAGTCTGCTGCTGTTGGGGAGTACGGCGGGTGTTCATCATGATACCAATATCATTGATTCCGATAAGAACAGTGACAATATCCGGATCACAGGCAGTTATCCAGCCATCAATATTGTGGAGAAGCTTCTCGAGGGTAAAACCATCAATACCTTTATTCTCTATGGAAAAATGTCTGCCAGCAGCATGCAGCAGGACTGAAAGCTGTTTTACATATCCATTACCCAGCGGATCAGGAGAAAAAAGACGGCCGCAATCAGTAATACTGTCACCGAGGCACAGAAGATGAGTCATGGCAATTCCTTCTTTCTTGTGTTTTGATAGTAGCACTAACAACCACCGCGGTCAAGCATGAGAAATCCCTGAAAATGGGTAAAAAACGAATAAACATGAAAAACGTGAAAATTTTTAAAAAAAATTAAAAAAAGTACTTGCATTTTGAAAGAAAGTGTTATATACTAACGAAGTCGGTTGAGGGAAACAACAAATAACGAAATCAAGCGACACAAAAATATGAATATGGCCAGTTGGTCAAGGGGCTAAGACGCCGCCCTCTCACGGCGGAAACACGGGTTCGATTCCCGTACTGGCTATTAACTGAAGGCAATCAGAACATGTTTCTGGTTGCTTTTTTGTTTATGATCACAAATGGGGATTTTGGGAGGTTTTACTATGATCATTGATAATGTGTATGTTTTTACACCGGACAAAGCGTTTGTAAAAGGCGGGATTATCCTGGATGGGGATAAGATCCGACAGGTTTATGAAGAAAAGGACGCGCCGCAGCTTAGCGGGGACGTTATGGACGGAAAAGGCTGCTACGCCATTCCGGGACTGATCGATCTGCATTTTCATGGATGCAAGGGAGATGATTTCTGCGACGGAGACAAGGATGCGATTGGAAGGATCGCGGAATATGAGGCATCGGTAGGAGTTACAGCGATCGCACCAGCTACCATGACTTTACCGGTAGAGGAACTGGAGCAGATCCTCCATACAGCTGCAGAATATAAAAAAGAAACAAAGGACTGCCGTAAGGCAGATTTTCTGGGGATCAATATGGAAGGGCCTTTTATCAGCCCGGCGAAAAAAGGTGCACAGGACGCGAGAAATATCCTGCCATGCAATGTGGAAATCTGTGACCGTTTTTTAAAGGCCTCGGAAGGTCTGGTAAAATTTATAGGGATTGCACCTGAAGAAAGTGAGCATGCAGCAGAATTTATCCGGGAAGTTCATGAAAGGGTCAATATTTCTCTGGCACATACCAACGCAGATTACGATACAGCAATGGAAGCATGCAGAGCAGGAGCAAACCATGCAGTCCATCTGTATAATGCAATGCCTGCGTTTACGCATCGTGCACCAGGCGTCGTAGGTGCTGTTTTTGATAATAAGGATGTTATGGCAGAGATTATATGTGACGGGATCCATATCCATCCGTCTGTTGTTCGAGCTACCTTTCAGATGATGGGAGCTGACAGGATGATCCTGATCAGTGACAGTATGAGAGCTACCGGCATGCCGGATGGTCAGTATACACTGGGCGGACTGGATGTTAAGGTTGTGGGAAGACTTGCCACGCTGGTATCTGATGGTGCGATCGCAGGATCTGCCACAAATCTGATGGATTGTATGCGTACAGTTGTTAAAAAGATGGATCTTCCGCTGGAAACAGCCGTGGCCTGCGCGACCATAAATCCGGCCAGAAGCCTTGGGGTAGAAGAACAGTACGGATCTCTGGAAGCAGGTAAAAAAGCTCATGTGGTACTGCTGGATCAGGATCTGGAACTGAAGGCAGTGATCAAGGACGGAGTAAAGATCCGATAAGATCATAGAAGATAAAGCGAAAAAAAATAAAAAGATAAAAAGAATTTCAGGAGCAGATGACAGCAAAATTCGTGTCAGAATTTGTCGAACGAAAATGCTGGACAAAGCATTTGCAGAGTCCTATAATAAAGCTCACCAGAGATCTTCTGGTATCGATCACCGCCAGGTCAGGCGGGAATTTCCACTATTATTTATTATAATTGAGGTATGTTTTTGGGTGAAAGGGGGCGCGTATGTCTTTTTATACGATTTTACCTGTGGTTATCTCCGCAATGGCTGTCTGGATGGACTTTAGAGAGGCATCTGTGGACAATGGATGGATTCTTTTTTCCTTTGTAACAGGGTTTCTGATCCAGATTACCGAAAGAGGACTGAAAGGCGGAGCCATATTCCTGACTGGCGTAGCAGTTCCGGTTATCCTGTTAGGGATTCTGTTTGTGTTCCGGATGCTTGGAGCTGGTGATATTAAGCTTTTGTGTGCTTTGGGCGGGATTATGGGACCGCGGACAGTTACAGAATGTATCTTTTATTCTCTGCTTGCAGGTGCAGGCATTTCTCTGGCAATTCTTATTTCTACAGGCGGTATCCGCCAGCGATTCCTTTATTTCTATCAGTATATGAATGAATTTTACTGTACAGGTGAAATGCGGCCTTATTACAGAAAGGGGACAGGCTTTCCGGAGAATTTTCATTTTACAGTACCGATATTCTTGAGCGCAATGCTTTATGCAGGAGGTGTGTATTGAAGAAAAACATATTTGCAGTCTGTGATCTGGAAGTAGATTATGCCTTCAATTTCATGGATTATCTGAACCAGAAAAAGAATCTTCCTTTTGAGATTCAGGCATTTACTACAGCGGAGAGTCTGCTGGCCTATGGAAAAGAAAACCATATTGAGTTGCTGCTGATTTCTGACAAGGCCATGCAGAAGGAGATCCGTGAGCTTGGAATTGGCAAGATCATTATTCTTTCGGAAGGAGTTCACCCGCCGGAATTGGATCAGTATTCAAGTGTGTATAAATATCAGTCATCCTCCGATGTAATAAGAGAAGTAATGGCCTGCTATGGAGAGGAAAAGGCATTAAATCCAGTGGCTTTTCCTGTGCTGAAAAGGACGATGGAGGTTATCGGCGTTTATTCACCTCTTGGCAGATGTCTGAAAACCTCTTTTGCACTTGCTCTGGGACAGATTCTGGCTAAGGACAAGGCTGTTCTTTATCTGAATCTTGAAGAATATTCAGGATTTGAGGAACTGCTTGGTAAGAAATTTCCTACGAATCTCAGTGATCTTTTTTACTATGTGAGACAGGGAAATGAGAATCTTATCCATCGTATGAACGGGATGATCCAGACGGTAAATAATCTGGATTTTGTGCCGCCGGTAAGGACTCCATCGGATATCCGGACTGTGTGTTGGGAAGACTGGGAGCAGCTTTTGCAGGAGATTACTTTGCACAGTTCCTATGAGGTGTTGATCCTGGATATGGGAAGTGGTATAGACGAGAATTTTCAGCTGCTGGATCTATGTGGGAAAATTTATATGCCAGTTCTTAAAGATGCCGTATCTGTGTGTAAAATGACTCAGTTCGAAAATCTTCTGCGTATCTGGAACAAAGATAAGATTCTGGAAAAAACCGAAAAACTGCATCTTCCTTTTCATATGGACAGCATATCTTCGGAATCTTATGTGGAACAGCTGGTGTGGAGTGAACTTGGCGATTACATACGGAAGCTTCTGAGAAAGGAGTATTCATGAACAGAGAAAAATTCCGGAAGCTCCATGATCTGCTTATGGGACAGCTGGATGTTTCCAGGGAATTATCTGATGAGGAAATCCTGGAGGTGATCGATGATCTGATATTAAATCAGGTAAGAGAAGAATTTTTTTCGCTGAAAGAAAAAGTGGATCTCCGGCAGGAACTGTTCTGTTCTGTGCGAAAGCTGGATGTATTGCAGGAGCTTATTGAGGACGAAAGTGTAACGGAGATCATGGTTAACGGACCTGATGCTATTTTTGTGGAAAGAGCCGGAAAGCTGGCCAGGTGGAACAAGGTTTTTACATCCAGAGAGAAGCTGGAAGATGTGATCCAGCAGATCGTAGGACGATGTAATCGCGTTGTAAACGAATCGTCACCAATCGTTGATGCAAGGTTGGAGAACGGGGCACGTGTCAATGCTGTAGTCTATCCGGTAGCTTTGAATGGGCCGATCCTCACGATCCGGCGTTTCCCGGATGATCCGATCACAATGGAGAAACTGATTTCCCTGGGAAGTATTACCCGGGAATGTGCAGACTTTCTAAAAAAACTGGTGCAGGCCAGATATTCCATGGTAATCGGCGGAGGAACCGGAAGTGGAAAAACTACTTTTCTTGGGGCTGTTGCAGAATATATTCCAAAAGATGAACGGCTGATAACAATCGAGGATAATGCTGAACTGAAAATCAGAGGAATTGACAACCTGGTGTGTTTGGAAGCGAAAATGGCCAATATGGCAGGAGCAGCTTCTGTAACAATACGTGATCTGATCAAATCGGCCTTGAGAATGCGACCGGATCGGATAATCGTTGGAGAAGTCCGCGGCGGGGAAACCGTAGATATGCTGCAGAGTTTAAATACAGGTCATGATGGCAGTCTTTCCACACTTCATGCCAACAGCAGCCGGGATATGCTTTCCAGAATTGAGACCATGACTTTGATGGGGATTGACCTTCCGTTGGAAGCAATACGAAGGCAGATTGCGTCAGGTGTGGACATTCTGGTACATCTTGGAAGGATGCGTGATAAAAGCAGAAAGCTTCTGGAAATCACAGAGGTATGTGGGTTTGAGAATGGAGAGATCCAGACACATCCACTGTATCGTTGGGAAGAAGAAAACGGGCTTGTAAAGGCAGGAGAACTTTTACATTGTGAAAAATTGGAACGGGCAGGAATTAAGTTATGAAAGAACGGAAAGGAAAAAATCAAAGATGGGAATTTACGAGGAAAGATTACAGGACGTATCATTTTACGGCGAAGGAGATTGTAAGATATCTTCTGGAGGGAGCTGCCGTATGCGCTGCAGCCGATTATCTGTTTTATCAGAATATTCTGGCACTGCTGTTTATGATTCCGGTATCAGTGCTGTATCTGAAGATGCAGAAAAAGAAATGTATTGCCAGACAAAAGCGGGAGCTGAATTACCAGTTCCGGGATGCGCTGACCGCTATGAATGTAGCAGTTCAGGCAGGATATTCAGCGGAAAATGCAGTGCGGGCCAGTGTAAAGGATCTGGGAAGACTCTACGAGAACGGAAGTGATATTCTGGATGAATTTCGATATATTGAGAGCCAGATCCGCTTAAGTGTTCCGGTAGAAGATTTATTTATAGATCTTGGAAAACGAAGTGGTGTGGAGGATATCGAGAATTTTGCGGCAGTGTTTTATACAGCGAAACGGACAGGTGGAGATATGACACAGGTAATTCAGAAAGTAGCCAGAATGCTGGGCGATAAGATTGAAGTAAAAAAAGAGATCGAGGCAACACTGGCTGCAAAAAAATCAGAACAGATGGTTATGAGCATAATGCCGGCAGGTATTATCTGCTATCTGAAGCTGACTTCTCCGGGTTTTATGGATGTACTGTATGGAAATCTTTTTGGAATCTGTGCCATGACAGTATGTATGGTAATTTATGGATTTTCCTACTGGCTTGGCGTAAAAATCGTAGATATAGAAGTGTAGGTGTTGATGATGTGGGTACATATTGTGATATTTATGTTGATTCTGGGAGCTTTTCTTGCGGGAAAGCTGGGGCGGCTGCCTCCGTGGGCTGACAATGCAGAGGGACAGAAGCTTTTTGTACTGGTAGCACTTGCCGGAAATATCATAGGAATGCTTCTGACATTTCAGAGTGGCGGTGGTACGGTGTATTCATCCGGATACCGTATGGAAAAAGAGGAGACAGGTGCTTATGAAGAGAAATTTATGGTATCTGTAGACGGAAAAAAATCCGGTTCTCTGTATGTGCAGGTACCGGAAAAAGAGACGGAAGAATCGGGCGAAGAGCCGGAAACAAAAAAAGAACTGAGTGAGGAGCAGCAGCGCGAGAAAGAACTGCAGGATATGATCGTACAGTACAACCAGAAAAAGAATGATCCTGAGTATTATTATCTACCGGATGAATGGAACGGCAGACATCTGGAATGGCAGCAGCCAAAAGACACTACGGGAAGTCTGATCTCAGGGTTGGGACTGATTGCGGCGGCAGTGCTGGTGATCGCAAAAAAACGGGAAGAACAGAATGTTCAGATAAAACGAAGAGAACAGATGTTGATGGATTATCCGGGGCTGATCATGAAATTTACACTTCTTGTGCAGGCAGGCTTAACTGCAAAAAAGGCATTTCAGAAAATTGCCTTAGATTACGGAAAGAGAGAAGATGAAGGAAAACGTGCAGCTTATGAAGAAATCCGGACAGCATGTTATGAGATGGACAGCGGGATATCCGAAGCAGAGGCCTATCGAAGATTTGGAGAGCGATGTGGGCAGGTGAAATATAAAACCTTGTCAACGCTTCTGATTCAGAATCTTCAGAAAGGAAGCCGGTATCTGTCCGATCTGCTGGAAAAAGAGGCTGTAGAAGCCTGGGAGGAAAGAAAAAGAAAAGCAAGAGTACTGGGGGAGGCAGCTGCGACGAAACTTCTTCTGCCAATGATCCTGATGCTTCTTGTAGTAATGGCTGTGATCATGCTTCCGGCCGGTCTTTCCTTTTACAGTGGAACATAACTGTTAAAGAGCATGGAAATGTGAGGTGACAAATGAAAAATCTGTGGAAATATATGAAAGAGTTTGCGATGGAAGAGGATGCAGTAGGAGTTGTGGAGATTATCCTGATTCTGGTGGTTCTGATCAGTCTGGTCGTCATCTTTAAGGAACAGCTCACATCTCTCGTAAAAAAGATCCTCTCAAAAATCACAAAACAGAGCAATGCGATCTGACAAGACTAAAAAACGGTAAGTTCTGATCTGCCGTTTTGGAAAGGAGAAGTACCCCTTGGCGAAAAAACTCAAAAAAGGCAGTATTACCATTTTTCTGGCTCTGATCCTGAGCCTCATACTTTCTCTTGTATGCGCCAGTATTGAATCTGTGCGGATGGCAGCTGCCAGAACCCAGATAATCAACAGTATGGATATCGGACTTTACTCTCTGTTCGGGCAGTATGACAGGAATCTTCTGGAAGATTATGATCTGTTTGCTTTGTATGCGGGTGGAAAAGAAGAACCGGATATGGCATCAGTGTATGATAATTTTCAGTCTTATATGAAACCTGTATTAAAACAGAACAGTCAGAAACTTACTCTTCTTCAGGGGGGATTTAACGGATATCAGCTGTTGACAGATGGAAATGGAGAAGTTTTTTATCAGCAGGCTGTGAAAACTATGAAAGAGACTCTGGGGAGCCAGGGGGTACAGGTCCTTCTTCGTAAATTGAAAGATCAGCAGAAGAAAACTGATGAAGCAGAGAAAAAAGGGCAGCAGGCAGAGAATGGAGGAACATTAAAATCTTATGATTCTGAAATTTCTGACGCTGCACAAAAAAGTGAGGAAGCAGAAAAAGAACAGCAAAATCAGACAGATTCGGGTGAACCTGGAGATGGAGGAGGTGCAGATGATTTTACAGGTGGTATAAATACAGAGGTGGAGAATCCAATTCCTGTTATTCGCAAAGTACGAAAAATGGGACTGCTGGATCTTGTAGTTCCGGCAGAAAAGGGAATTTCTGATTCTTCTGTTAATAAAAAATACCTGGCATCAGGAAGAAAACTACAAACGGGCCTGGAAATGGATACTAATATACAATCTGATAGTTCGTATACGTCTGGAATACTTTTTGATCAGTATCTTCTTAACAAACTTGGAAATTATACAAAGCCAGCTTCGTCAGGCCTGAAATATCAGGTGGAGTATATTCTTGGTGGAAAAAATAATGACAGGGAAAATCTGAAATCGGTTGCTGCGAAACTTCTTCTGATCAGGCAGGGAGTAAACATGGCCTATCTTATTTCAGATGGAGGAAAGAGGATTCAGATAGAGACACTTTCCCTGGCTATTGCATCCGGTTTTCTGGTTCCGCCGGCAGCAGTTGTGATAGAGGCGGCATTGATATTCTGTTGGGCATTTGCAGAGAGTATTCTGGATGTGAGAGAACTTTTTGCAGGAGGCCATGTACCGCTTGTAAAAACTGCATCTGACTGGCAGCTGTCTCTGAGTAATCTGTCCAATATTCTGGACAGTTTGGATTCTTCAAGAAAGGATTCGGGAGCCGGTATGTCTTATGAAGATTATCTTCGGATAATGCTTATGACAACAGGAAAACATCAGCAGGTTACGAGAGGAATGGATATGATCGAATGCACGATCAGAGATAAGGGAAACAGACCGCAGTTCCAGATGGATCACTGCATCGTTGCTCTTGAAGCATCAGCAGATGTGAGGGCAAATAAAAAGAAGATATTTACAGTTACAAGACGATATGCTTATGAGTAGCAAAGAGAGGTGCGCAGGGATGCTTTTTCAGAAAGAAAAGAATGATAGTAATCAGATAGACAGACTGGATCAAAAAAGAGAAAGGCGCTCTCCGAGAAGAAGATATTTCCTGTTTCCCCCGATAATCAGGAATCTGCTTTCTGGAAAAGTATCCCTGTGTACCTTTCAAAATAAGCTGAAAAAGGCAAGTCTTACAGTTGAGGCTGCTCTGGTACTTCCGCTTTTCTTTTTCGGAGTGATCACTTTGCTGTCCTTTATGGATATTTATAAAATTCAGACAGAGCATCTGACAAAGCTCTGCCAGAATGCAAAGGAAGCAGGAATGTACGCGTACGGAGCAGGAGGTTCAACAACGGACAATATTATGCTGCCGGATGTGTATAGCTATCAGCCTGTGGGCGGACTGATTCCTCTTCCGAAAATCTGGTTTCATAACACTGTGAAAGTTCATGCATGGACAGGTGTTCAATATGAAAATGAAAAGAATGAAACTGCAAATCAGCCTATGGTGTATGTAACAGAATCAGGAACCGTCTATCACAGGAAACTTGGATGCAGTTACTTGAATCTTTCTGTACAGCAGATTTCCGGGGCAGTTGTAAAAACAATGAAAAACACTTATGGTGAGAAATATCAGGCCTGTGAACTATGCAGTCGTGGACAGGAACCGGCAGGCGTAGTGTATATAACGAAAAAAAGTAACCGCTACCATAACAGGGAGAATTGCAGCGGGTTGAAAAGATCTGTACGTATGGTAAAGGAATCAGAAGTTTCCGGTGAAATGAGTGCCTGCGAACGGTGTGGCTGAGAGGAGATGCAGACAATATGAGCAGCAGTGAATTATGTATGGTGGTATTTCTGGGAATTAATACATGGACAGATATTCGAAAGAGGGAGATTTGTCTTCCAGTGTTTTTGCTGTTTCTCGCAGGTGGGATTTTGTGGAGAATAAAAGCTGGAACTGTGTATCCGGAGGGAATACTTTCTCTGGGAATTGGAGTTGTGGCAGCAATAGCATCTGTACTGAGCAGAGGAAAAGTGGGTATGGGAGATGGATTGATGATCTTTGCCATGGGTTCGGTACTAAATGCAGGAGAATTAATGGAGATTCTTTGCCTGTCATTTCTTTTGTGTGGAATTTATGCAGGACTTCAGTTTGGTCTATTAAAAAAGAAACGTAATACGGAAATACCATTTGTTCCGTTTTTACTGGTGGGTTACCTGGGAGGAATTCTCACATAGTGAACCTGTTTAATGATATTCCCACCTAAGAAAAGAGGTGCACCTGCGTATCAACAACAAAATGGGCGGGCAGATCTGATATTGATGCCGGGATGCCTTAATAATCGAGGTGACTGTAACAAGATTTCATTACTATCTGTGCCGACGACTTGGCGACTGAATGGAGATTTTTATGAGAAAGATTAAAAGAGGAAGTTTTACAGTGGAAGCGGCACTTCTGATGCCTGTAATTTTTCTGGTACTGATGGGACTTTTGTATCTGAATTTTTATGTACATAACAGAGCGTGGCTGACTGCAGCTGCTTATGAAGCAGCAGTCAGCGGAAGCATGGAAGGATACAGTAAAAATGGAAATAGCTATGAAAAAGCGGATAATCAGGGAAGAATGTTGGAAAGTGCAGGACTGCCAGGTGGCGAAAACCTCCGTATGCAGATAAGTACAGGTAAAAGCGTACAGGTGACATATCGGATGGAGATACCGGCAGGCTTTCTGGGATTGAAATGGAAAGTAAAAGCAACGGGGAAAGCAGTACCTTTGCGTCCGGTCGGATGGATACGAAAAGTAAAGAGTGCCAGGGATGCGGTGGAAGAGGTGAGACAATAAAATGAAATCAGAGTATAAAAGAGATATGAACCATAATTACCTGATCCTGACTGGAGAAGATGTAATTGATACAGATTCCTATCAGGTAAGAATGATCGTGGCTAATGCAGTTCCGGATCTTCTTCAGTGCAGGATACAGGGAATAGATGGGAAATTTATGGTGTATTATGATGTGACCTCCAGACATTCGCTTACTGCACTTTTTGAAGACAGAAAACTGAGGATAGAAGAACTGCAGGTGATTCTTGGAGGGTTTATACAGGTGATGGAAGAAATGTCAGAGTATCTTTTGAATCCCTGCCAGCTGATTCTGGAACCGGAATATATTTATATGGATTCAGAAAAGAAAAATGTTCGTTTCTGTTATCTTCCGGGATTTCATGGAGAAGTACAGAAACAGTTTCAGAATCTTGCGGAGTATTTTCTGCCAAAACTGGATCATGAGGACGGAAAAGCGGTTATGCTGGGATATGGGGTATATCGCAGGGCTTTGGAGGATAGTTTTCACCTGGAGCATATAAAAGAAGAACTGTATAAAGTACGGGAAGGCAAAGAGTCCGATTTTATGGATTATGAAAAGAAAATAGTACAGCAGCCGGAGAAGATAGATTCCGGAAAAGAAGAACAGCAGAAGGAGTTATGGGAGAGTGGCAGCTGGGAAAGAGAAAACAATGTAAATTCAGAAAAGAAAACACAAAAAAGGAGGAGCGAGAAGAAAGATAAAACTAAGAAAACAAAAGATGTCAAAATATGGAAATCCGTGGCTGGATTTGCAGGAGCACTTTTGATTTTACTTGGTATTACAACAGGAATGGCTGGAGGATATCTTCCACGGGTAAGTACAGAAATTCTTCTTGGAGTGATTCTGTTGTTAATGGTACTGGGAATGTTAGTATATATTTTATTAAAAAAAGTTTCAGGAAACGAACAGAAAAAGAGCGATATAGAAGAAAAGGTACAAAGTACTGATGAACGATATAACAGACAAAAAGAAATGATGTTGCAGACTTGCGAAGCAGGCGAAAAGAAAAACAGGATGGAAGAAGCAGCTGTCGCCGGAGAAGGTATTACAGAAAAGAGGAATCCTGTAAGTGAAAAGATAACAAAGGATGTAGAGAAAAGAAAGAAAACAGAAGAAGTTTCGGAGGGATTTGGTGAGACGATGGTTCTTTCTTCAGGGGCAGTAAAAGGTCCGGCCACACTGGTGAGCAGGGAACCAGGAGAACTTGCCACGATCTATCTGGATCAGGATATCACTGTAATAGGAAAACTGAAGACTGCAGCAGATGCAGTTATCAATGTTCCCACGGTAAGCCGTATTCATGCAAAAATAAGAAGAAGGGATGGTGAGTATTATCTGACAGATCTGAATTCCAGAAATGGAACATCTGTAAACGGACAGATGTTGAAAACAGGAGAAGACTATTTCTTAGAAGATGAAGACGAAGTAGATTTTGCACAGGCGCGTTATATTTTTTTGAAATAGAAGAGAGAAAATAGAGCTGTTTTGTCGTATTATATAAGAGACACAGGTTGTGCAAAAATCCAAAATCTGTTAAAATGTCCAAAAATCTGTTAATTATCAGAAATGGAAAAGAGGATTTAAGTGGAAGAAATAAAAAAAGAGCCTGTGACTGTATTACTGATTCTGTTAAATACACTGATCTTTCTAATCGTAGAATTCACCGGTGGCTCAGAAAACGGACAGCATATGCTGGAATGCGGAGCTGCCTATGCGCCTCTGATCCTGGAACAGGGACAGTGGTATCGAGTTTTTTCAAGCATGTTTCTACATTTTGGGGCACCCCATCTTATTAATAATATGCTGGTTTTGTTTGTACTTGGACAGCGGTTGGAACCAGCTGTTGGCAGACTGAGATTTTTACTGATTTATATTGCAGGAGGTCTGGGTGGTAATTTTATTTCTCTGTTCTGGGATATGCGTACAGGCGATTATTCTGTATCAGCAGGTGCATCCGGGGCTGTTTTTGCAGTTATGGGAGGTATGATCTATGTGATCATCCGGCACAGGGGAAGAGTTGCAGACCTTACTATGAAACAAATGTTTATCATGGCCGCATTCTCTCTTTATTTTGGCTTTGCAAGTGAAGGTGTAGATAATGCGGCGCATGCAGGTGGTCTACTGTGTGGTTTTCTGGCAGCGGTAATATTTTATCATCCAAGAAAAATATGGAAAACAGTTCCCTGATCTGGGGTGCTTTCAGCAGAGATAGAACCATGATGTGCTTCAACGATCTGTTTTACAACAGGAAGGCCCAGTCCGGTTCCGGATTCTTTGGTTGTGAAAAAGGGTTGAAAAATAGTTGCCTGATCTTCCGGTGAGATTCCGCATCCGTTGTCCTGAATATCGATGGCGATGCCGTGATTTTTCGAATAGGCGGATACAGTTATTTTTCCACCAGGAACAGGAACTGCTTCCCAGGCATTCTTCAGAAGATTAATCATCATCTGTCGGATTTTGATCTGATCGAGCATCATTACAGGAAGAGAATCCGGGATATCTGACTCCAGTGTGATTTCGAGGTAGTCCAGAGTAGGTTTGACAGAAGAGAGAATCGTTTTCAGATAGGCACAGGTGTCTGTGGCTTTGGGTGTGATACGGTTTGCATTGTTAAATGCGGAAAGCTCATCAAGAAGATCTCTGACATAGTCAAGATTATCTATGACATCGTCCCATTGTTTATATTCCTGTACTTCCGGATGAGCAGCTGCGATCATCTGAAGCTCACTGTTGATGAGCGTTATAGGATTTCGGATCTCATGAGAAAATTTCGAAAGAGTATAATGGAATTCATTTTTTAATTTGTCAACTGTATTATCGTTGCACATATTATCACCTCGAAAAAATATTAACATCAGAAATTTTAAATATCAACAAGAACAGTATTGAAAAAATCGAGAAAATACGACAAAATAAGGATAACCAGAAATCTATTTTCAGAAGAGGAGGATACAGAAATGGGAGACTGTATATTTTGTAAAATAGCGAACGGAGAGATTCCGTCAGCAACACTTTATGAGGACGAAGAATTTCGTGTGATTCTGGATCTTGGACCTGCGAGTAAGGGACATTCTCTGATTTTGCCGAAGAAGCACGCTGCCAATATTTATGAACTGCCGGAAGAGACTGCTGGAAAAGTTATGATACTTGCAAAAAAAATGGCTGGGAAGCTGACAGATGCACTGAACTGTGATGGTTTCAACATTGTTCAGAATAACGGAGAGATTGCAGGACAGACAGTATTTCATTTTCATATGCATCTGATTCCGCGATATGAGGGAGATGGTGTAGGTCTGACCTGGAAACCGGGACAGCTCAGCGATGAGGATAAGGAAGAAATCCTGAATAAAGTAAAAGAGTAACTGTAAATTTACCAAAGAGAAAAAATGAACGAAATTGAATATGAAGAATTTTATTTGAAATATCGTCAAATAGCTAAATCATATGCATATGGAATTCTGGAGGATTGGTATCTGGCGGATGATATCAGTCAGGAAGTACTTTATAAAATGTACACCATAAGAAATGATCTGGATCTCGAAAATGAAAAAATGCTATATGCGCTGATCCGGAGAGCTGCTGTAAACAAAGCTCTGGATTATAAAAAGAAATCCAGCACAAAACATGAATTCTCCTGTCACGATGATGAGACTGCATCGGTTCTGGATCGGAGAATTCATGTGAATGCAGAAGATCAGATATTGAGGCAGGAAGAAAATAAATTTATGCATATGATACTGGAAAGATTTCGCGCTGAACAGCCAATTAATTATGAAATTCTGATTCAGACAAAGTTTATGAATGTTCCTGTTGAAACAGTGGCAGAAGAGTTCGGACTGACAAAGAGTGGTGTGAATAACAGGATCTATAAGGCGAAACGCTGGTTGAAAGAAGAGTATGAGAAAACTTATGAATAAAAGAAAACTCTGCCAGCTCCCAAATGGGCAGTGGCAGAGTCTTTCATACAGGAATATTAATATTGCTGTCAGGAGCGGGCACATTCTTCAATAAGATCTGTGATCTTACGGATGGAGTCTACGTGACCGTTTCCTGCCATGGCATCAATATATTTCTGGCGGTCTGTATAAAGCTGGCGGATAGTATCCAGAAGCTTGGCTTCTGTGATTTCTTCTTCCTCAAGAACCATGCTGAATCCCTGACGTTCAAATGAACGTGCGTTAAGAATCTGGTCACCTCGGCTGGCTTTTGCTGAAAGGGGAATCAGAAGATTTGGTTTATGGAGTTCGCTGATCTCACAGATTGCATTGGCACCTGCACGGGAGATTACGATGTCGGCAAGAGCAAACAGATCCGGAAGTTCATCTTTGATATATTCATACTGAACGTAACCGGCAGTTCCGTTTAAACTTTCATCGGTTTTTCCTTTTCCACAGAGGTGCACAACCTGGAATTCTTTCAGAAGGTCAGGAAGGATCTTGCGGATATTGTCATTGACGGAAGCTGCTCCAAGGCTGCCGCCAATAACCATAAGAACAGGTTTGTCAGCATTGAAACCACAGAATTTACGACCGGCTTCTGCATTTCCGGAAAGGAGTTCCTGACGAATTGGAGTTCCGGTAAGAACAGCCTTATTAGCAGGAAGATTGGATACTGTCTCCGGGAAATTGCAGCATATTTTTGTTGCGGAAGAGAGGCAGAGCTTGTTGGCAAGACCAGGAGTCATATCAGACTCATGAATAAGTGCCGGAATTTTCAAACGGCTGGCTGCGATTACAACAGGAACCGTAACAAAGCCTCCTTTTGAAAAAACAACATCCGGTTTCAGCTGTTTCAGAATTTTTCTGGCCTGGCTGAATCCTTTCAGTACGCGGAATGGATCGGAGAAATTCTTGAGATCAAAATAACGTCTCAGTTTTCCTGATGAAATTCCGTAATAAGGGATACCAAGCTCTTCAATGAGCTTTTTCTCGATTCCTTCATAGGAACCGATATAGGAAATTTTATAACCAAGCTCCTGGAGTCTTGGAATCAAAGCAATATTAGGGGTTACATGGCCGGCAGTACCACCGCCGGTAAGTACGATGTGTTTCATTTGGATTCCTCCTGAATAGTCATATACTATCATTAAATATGAACTCTAAAGAGGAAATTGTCAAGAAAAGATGGGTTTACAGGTGAAAAATAATGGGAAATTTCAGCGATGAAGAACTGAAAAAATGGTTGACTGAGGAATATAATAAAGAAATTGATGAAATGGAAAAAATTATGTTTCCAGATGGCAATATTCCTGAGGATGGTGAAACCGAAGAAGAAGCCAGAGCTGCATATGCAAGACTTGTAGAGAGATTGAAAGCAGATGGCATTTATGAAGAAGAAAAGGACAGCGAGAAAGCTGATAATCATAGAAAAATTAACGAAAAGACAGAAGAACCGGAGAAGGTAAAAATTGTTTATCTTCCTGCAAAACCTGAAAAAAGAAACAGGCTTGCCCGTGTAGCGGCAGTGATGCTGGTATGTGCTGCCGGAGTATTTGCAGCGAGTATGACTAGCCAGGCTAATAGAAGTTATTTTATTGATTCCGTGAAGCTTTGGACTGGGAATGATACTAGTATTAGTGTGGATAACGATGCGGAAAGTGATATAGGAGATAGAAGTGAACAGGAGGCGATTGAGAATATAAAAAATGAACTTAAAATAAAAGTCCCTTTGTTTATGTATAGACCAGAGCAGTTGAGATTTTTAGATTATGCTCTGAGCAGAGATCTTTGCTATGTATTAATGGAATATGAATATAAAGAAAATATTATGTCTGTATATATTAATAAGTATGACAGAAATAGTAAAAGTACTGATTTGAAATTGGATGGTAAAATTATAAAATCAATACGGTTAGAGGATGATGGAATTGTGATAGATATAAGAAAAATACAAAGTGAAACAGATAAAAAGGCAACATATGAAGCATCTTGGGAAGATAATAATAAAATATATCAGGTTAGCTGCAAAATGGAAGAGGACGAATTTATAAAGTTTATAGAAGGTATACGTTTTTAGAGAGAATATTGCAGAAATATCTCGTATTATTATTGTAATGTGAGAGTACTGACAAAGGAACGATGGTATGAAGAGAAAATTAAAAAGAATTATAGGAATATTATTAGTAGCTGCTATTTTGGGAAGTATAAGTGTAACCCCAGTTATGGCAACAAATTTGATAGAGGATGTGAATACAGAAACTAATTTAGATTATTCTGAAGATACTGCATATAGTGTATTGCGAGGAAATAATTTAAACTTCGGAACAACATCCATTGAAAAAATAGCTAGTAATAAGGTTGGTATTTCAGGAATAACTCAATGTCACCATGCATGCGCTACCGTATATTTGGATGTGTATTTGGAACGAAAAGTTAATGGCACTTATGTTACATATAAAAATTGGAGTTTTACAGCAAGTAATGCTACTAAGCTAGTTAAAGACATTACAGTGATTGTTCCAAAGGGTTACTACTATCGTGTTCGTGGCTATCATGCGGCTAAAGACGGCAGCAAAGAGTCTGTAAGAACAGTAACCAAAGGCGTTTTAGTCAAGTAATCAAGTAAAACTCATCACCATCCCCAGCGATGCCCCAAACCCCCATTAAAAAAATCCAGTAAACTTACATTACCATCGCTGGGGAATCTTGAAAAAATCTGAAAAATAAAACAATTCTAATCGAATTTTACAATCTCCGTTAATTCTAAGAGAAATCAATACAAAAAATCATATATATCTCACAAAAAGACTATTAAAAATCACGAAATTCATGTATAATAAATACAATAAAATAACAGTTAATAAACGAAATATCTATCATTTGCGTTCATAGTTGAAATAGACGGACAAAAGGGGGCTTGTTCATGAAGATAATGTTTATCGGTGCAACGCATGAGGTGACCGGAAGTTGTTATTATCTGGAAGCTGCAGGAAGGAAATTTCTGGTGGATTATGGTATGGAGCAGGGACCGGATTATTATGAGAACAAGGATCTGCCTATAGCTCCGGGAGATCTGGATTTTGTACTTCTGACACATGCGCATATGGATCATTCCGGAAATCTTCCGGCATTATATGCCAAAGGATATCAGGGACCAATCTATGCAACAGAAGCAACCTGTAATCTTTGTGATATTATGCTTCGTGACAGTGCGCATATCCAAATGTTTGAGGCTGAATGGCGAAACCGTAAGGGGCGAAGGGAAGGCAAACCGGAATTTATTCCTGCATACACAATGGAAGATGCCATGGGGGTTCTGCGTAATTTTGTCAGATGTCCTTATGATAAGATTATTAAACCTGCGGAAGGAATTGAAGTACGTTTCGTGGATGCCGGTCATCTTCTCGGTTCCAGCAGTATTGAGGTTTGGATGACAGAAGACGATAAGACAGAGAAAATTGTATTTTCAGGAGATATCGGAAACGTAAATCAGCCGCTGATCAAGGATCCTGTATATATTAAAGAAGCAGATTACGTTGTTATGGAATCCACGTATGGTGACAGAAGCCATGGAGAACGTCCGGATTATCCGGTGATGCTGGCTGAGATCATCCAGAGAACTTTTGATAGAGGCGGAAGTCTGGTAATCCCGTCTTTTGCAGTGGGCAGAACTCAGGAGATGCTTTATTTTATACGGCAGATAAAGGAACAGGGGCTTATCCACGGGCATGATGGTTTTACAGTATATGTAGACAGTCCGCTTGCCAATGAAGCTACTACGATTTTCAGTGAGAACGCATATACCTGTTATGATGAGGAAGCGATGGATCTTCTGAAAAAGGGAATCAATCCGCTGTTTTTTCAGGGCTTGAAGACATCTGTTACAACTGATGACTCCAGAGCTATCAATTTTGATGCAGACTGCAAGGTTATCATTTCTGCAAGTGGCATGTGTGATGCCGGTCGTATTAAGCATCATCTGAAGCATAATCTGTGGAATCCTAAGAATACAGTACTTTTTGTTGGATATCAGGCAATTGGAACCCCTGGCCGTGCTCTTCTGGAAGGTGCAACGGAAATGAAACTGTTTGGTGAAACTGTTCAGGTAGCTGCTGAAATATGTAAAATGCCGGGAATCAGCGGTCATGCAGATGTGAACGGACTGCTGGACTGGGCCAGAGCATTTGATAATAAGCCGAAGCATGTGTTTGTTACACATGGTGACGATACAGTGACAGAAGTTTTTGCGCAGAGACTGAAAGAAGATCTGGGATATGATGCTACAGCACCATTCAGTGGAACGGAGTATGATCTTCTTGAGAATAAATGTATTCATGAGGCTCCGGGAATACGTATTGTCAAGGCTACGGCATCTCCGAAAGCAAGTCGTGCGGCACGTGCATACGAGAAGCTTCTTGCAATGGGCCGCCGTCTGATGACAGTGATACGCAAGAATGAAGGCTGCCCGAATAAAGATCTGGACCGTTTTGCAAGAGATATACAGTCGCTGTGCGATAAATGGGACAGAGATGATATCTAAATAAAAAGAGCACACTGTCAGGGATTATTCGCTGACAGTGTGCCCGAAATATTACAATGAATTCTCTTAATTCTCTCCAATAGCCTCGCGGATAGCCTTAGCGAGCTGATCTGGACATGAAGTTGGCTTGAAACCGCAGCGGATACCTTCCAGACGGCTGATAACCTCATCTGCATTCATACCTTCTGCAAGCTGAGCGACACCCTGGGTATTTCCGGAGCAGCCGCCTGTGAATTTTATGTTGTGAACTTTCTTATTATCATCGATCTCGAACTCAATTCCCTGAGCGCAGACACCTTTTGTCTTATAAACCATTCTATTTACCTCCATTTTGATATTTATTAATACGATATACGTTACTGTTCACTCCGTTCTCAGCAACACGCTTCGCGATGCACAGAATTTATGCT
>OHAC01001183.1_pt1 | contig 24820 bp, 19 predicted proteins | sample 1577051 | NCBI WGS metagenome assembly OHAC01 (sample SAMEA3541499, study PRJEB24748) | human gut metagenome | biome: human gut; feature: human-associated habitat; material: faeces | place: China | collected 2012 | reverse complement strand
TCAGGAATCAGCCATTTTACGACTTCGATGTAGTCTCCGTAGTTGGCTAACGGCCAGTCTGTTCCGAACATGAACTTTTCATACTGGCTGCAGTAGGAGATCCAGGTCTTTAAGGCATCAAAATATCCTCTCTGCTGCTCTAAAAGCTTCGGGAAATCGATCTTCCCCTCCAGAAGGCCGGAGAGATCCGTCATCACGTTCTCATTTTTCTCCACGACAGCCGCCGCGTCCAGGAGCCACGGATTGCCGAAATGGCACATGACAAAGTTTACATCCGGATGACGGACTGCCGCCTCGTCCAAGGTTAGCGGATGACTGTATTTTAAGTAGGCGCGGGAACCAGCTGTCTGGCCCATGTGGATCGCCACAGGCTTTTTGTACGCCTTTGCGAGATCATAGAGCGGCTCGTACACCTCATCCGTCACATACATCTTGTTGTATCCGGGATAGAGTTTGATTCCGACACAGGTATCCCGCTTTAAGTTCTCCTCCACCTGATCCAGGCTCTTCTTTTTGTCCTCGCTCACGAGAAAATCACGGTCGATCCCCACACAGTACCTTAGGAATTCCGGGTAGGAATGATCCACCGGGTCCACGCCCCGGTTTCCCATGACGACTCCTCCCTCAATATTGTATTTCTGATAGACCGCCCTTAAGTCTTCCTCTGTATTTTTATGTTCCGCCCGCACCGCGATCTCCTGGAAGTAGGGATTTTCCGGCACAAAGTGAAGATGTGCATCGATGATCTTCATAGTCTCGCTCCTTAAGTCAATATACAGGAAAAACCCCTGTTTTAAGGGGTTTTCCTCCGTTTACGGGGCCTAGAAGTATTTCTTACTGCCCCACAGATTACACCGTTTCAGATCCAGATATTCGTGATAGGCTTTCTCCAGAATCTGCTTCTCATTTGAGAATTTCAGAAGGTGGTACGCCTCATAATATTTGTAATATCCGGAATCTACGAAGTATTCTTCGCGCTGTGGTTTACTGTAATAACTGTCCGCCATCATTAAATACCAGTGGACTTCCTTTTCCACCGTATCCTGCGGCGTGTTAAATGAATACTGGCTCTTTCCGATGTACTTAATGATCTGGGCCTGGACCCCGGTCTCCTCCTTCACCTCTCTGAGAGCCGTTTCTTTAAACTCTTCTCCTGCTTCCACAGTTCCTTTCGGTAAGACCCAGCCTTCGTACTTGTTTCTGTAGTTCTTATAGAGAACCAGGATCTTGCCGCGAAATATAACCACACCTCCACAGCTCGTTGCTTCTATCATTGCAATTCCTCCTGTTGTACCGTGCAATAAGCACAGCTTTGGTGTGTCACACAGACTGGTTTAAGTATACCTCTATTTCGGGTAAGTTGCAAGTTTCTTATTCTGTTACTTCCATAAACTTTATTTGTGCAGTTCTTTAAAGATTTTCTCCGGAGTGATCGGCAGTTCCCGGATCTGCACGCCGGTGGCATTTGCCACGGCCGCCGCAATTGCCGGAGACGGCGTATTGATGACAACCTCACCGATGGATTTGACTCCAAACGGACCGGTCGGCTCGTAGCTGCTTTCAAATTCAACCCGGATATTTCCCACATCCACGCGGGTCGGAAGCTTGTACTGCATGAAGGAATTCTCATACACCTGGCCCTTTTCGGAACGGGTCACATCCTCAAACATTGCCATGCCGATACCCTGTCCAAGACCTCCCTCCGTCTGTACCCGGGCAATTGCCGGGTTGATCGGGGTTCCGCAGTCTACCACAGCCACATAATTGACCAGCTCAAAATCACAGGTTTCCTGATCCATCTCAATCTCAGCCATACCAACCATGAACGGAGGCGGAGATACCGGTGAGGAATGGCTTTCGGTCACCTCAAGAGCCTTCCCGTTATTCGCCATGGCACGGTTTCCGATATCCTTTAAGCTGATGGAAGCCGAACCGTCCTTTGCGAATACCTGCTCACCGTCAAAATCCACCTCTTCCGGTGCCTTCTCCAGATACTCCGATCCCTTCTCGGTGATCAGGCGGATCATGGATTTGGATGCCTTCACGGCAGCCATACCGGTTAAGTAAGCGGTACTGGACGCATAGGAACCGGAATCATACGGAGAAACATCCGTATCCACACCATGGGACACAATGTTTTCCAGATCACAGCCCAGCACGTCTGCCGCGATCTGGGCCAGCGTGGTGTCACAGCCGGTACCCATATCTGACGCACCGATCATCATGGTATAAAAGCCGTCATCGTTCAGCTTTAAGGTGATGGAGCCCACATCCACACCGGAAATGGAGGAGCCCTGCATGCACATGGCAACGCCTACCGAACGGACTTTTCCGTTACCCATGTCGCGGCACGGATATTTTTCATCCCAGTGCATCAGCTCCTTTGCTCTTGCCATGCAGCGGTCCAGAGCACAGCTGTTGGCGGTTTCGCCGTAGTAAGCCGGCATCAGATCGCCCTCGTGTACCATATTTTTCTCACGGATCACGGTCGGATCCATCTGAAGTTCCCGTGCCAGCTCGTTGACTGCGGACTCCAGCGCAAACACACCCTGGGTCGCGCCGTAACCGCGGTACGCGCCTGCTGACATGGTATTCGTATAAACAACATCATAGCAGAATCGGTAAGCCTTCGGCGTGGAATAAATCGGAATAGACTTATGGCCGGACAGACCTACGGTAGTCGGGCCATGCTCACCGAATGCTCCGGTATTGGACAATGTGTACAGATCAATGGCCTGAAAAATTCCATTTTCATCCGCACCCAGGCGCACATGTACCTCCATCTCGTGACGCGGGGAAGAAGCGATCTGGGATTCATAGCGGGTGTAGACCAGCTTGGCCGGTTTTCCTGTCTTCCAGGTTACCAGCGCCGGGTAAACCTCCGTAACCACCGTCTGCTTTGCACCAAATCCGCCGCCGATCCTCGGCTTGAGCACACGGACCTTAGACTTCGGGATATCCAGCGCGTGAGCTACGATACGGCGCACATGGAACGGGATCTGCGTGGAGGATGTCACGTTTAAGCGTTCGTAAGCGTCCATGGAGGTAAAGGTCCGGAAGGTCTCCATCATTGCCTGCTGATTCGCTTTCACATGATACGTGCGGTCAATAACATGGGCACAGTCTGCCAGGATCGCATCCACATCACCATTGCTGTCCTGCGCAGAGGCACAGAGGTTGCGCTTATTGTCGGCGCCAACCGGGCACAGGCTCTTCCAGCTGTCCTCCGGATGTACCAGGATCGGGTTATCCTTTGCAGTGTGGAAGTCCAGCACCGGCTCCAGCACCTGGTACTTTACTTTGATAAGACGCAGAGCCTTATCCACTGCTTCTTCCGTCTCACCGGCCACAATTGCCACTGCATCACCTACAAAACGGACCCTCTGGTCCAGGATCAGGCGGTCATACGGGCTTGGCTCCGGGTAGGTCTGGCCCGCCATGGTAAAACGCTTCTGGGAACAGTCCTGATACGTCAGGATCGTCTCAATCCCCTCTACCTTTAATGCTCTGGAAAGATCGATCTCCTCAATCAGCGCATGCGCATGAGGACTGCGCAGAAGCTTCACGATGAGACAATCCTTCGGAGCGATATCATCGGTATAAAGCGGTTTTCCGGCGAGGAGTGCCTTTGCGTCTTTCTTGATCACAGACATGCCTACATATCTATTCTTCGCTTCCATGGTTTACGCCTCCTTCTTCCGGTTTAAATATTTTTCCAGGGCACGGAGCTGGCCGGCATATCCGGTACACCGGCATAAGTTTCCTGCCAGGTACTCCCGCACCTCTTCCATAGTCGGATTTACCAGTTCCCGTTCCATGGCCAGTACATTCATGATGAGGCCCGGGCTGCAGAAACCGCACTGGTCCGCGCCTTCTCTTGCCAGAAAATCAGCAAATTCCTCTGACTCTTTCTGAAGGCCCTCCAGAGTTGTAACCTCATGTCCGTCGGCTCTGGCAGCAAGAACAGAGCAGGAAAGCACCGGCTTTCCATCCAGCCACACCGTGCAGAGTCCGCAGTTTGAAGTTTCGCAGCCACGCTTTACACTGTAGCAGCCCTTTTCCCGGACCAGATCCAGAAGCAGGGTATCTGCCTTGATCTCAGCCTCGATTTTTTTTCCGTTTAATGTCAGTCTGATTTTCATGCTATGCCTCCTCCCCACTTAACTGCTCCATGAGCCTTCTCACATAAATTTCCGCCAGAGACTTCCGGTAATCCGCGCTGCCCCGCAGGTTGTCTCCAAATGAGAACATGCTGACTGCTTCCTCTGCCTGCGCGGAAAGCTCACATCCGGTTTGGACCGGACGTGTTACCAGTGCCGCCTTAGACGGTCTCGCGCCAACGGAAATATACCACATGTCATCCTTCTTTGCCGCTGCGACGGCAATCAGCGGAAAATCTGTTTTGGAACGCCGCTGGCTGGCATAGGCTGCTTTTCTGCCATCCTTTTTGATGATGATGCGCACCAGAATATCCCGGCTGTACTTCATCTTCGCAAATTCTTCCAGAGATACGGTTCCGCCCTTGTAAAGCTCAACATAGCTGTCCAGAACCATCATGCAGGTAAGAATATCAGAAAAGCCGAAGCGTCCGAAAACACTGCCTCCCACAGTCGCGCTGTTGCGGAACTGGGTTCCGACGATCCAGCGGGTACACTCACGAAATGCGCCGTCAAAGTACTGATTTAAGCCTTTATGAAGCTCTAACTGCCGCAGGCTGCACATACAGCCAATTCTGAATTCATCTTCTGTCTCCTCGATCTGATCCAGACCCAGACCACTTAAGTCAATCACCGTATTCCGGTTCCCGCTGCTCATTTTCAACCACATCATACCGCCTGCCAGAACGTTGCTTCTCTTCTGGTTCAGCTCATATGCCTGTTCCAGGCTTTCCGCCTTCACATACTCCTTTGCATGAAACATGCGATTCCTCCTTTGTCACTCCTAAAAACTTTGTGTAGCGTTATATCACCATTTTCATCTTGAAAAATAGGTATCAAAAATACTTTTTGCGATCGGCGCGGCCACATGACCGCCCGATCCGGCCTCCTCCACCAGTACCGTGACTACCAGTTTCGGATCCTCTGCCGGGGCAAACCCGGTAAACCACGCATGGGTCTCTTTTCCGGTCTCAAACTCCGCAGATCCGGTCTTTCCGGCTACGGAATAAGCATCGGTACGGACACCGGAACCGGTTCCATCCGTCACAACGCTCCGCATGAACATGGAAAGCGTGGAGGCCTCCTGCGAGGTCATCAGATTTCCATAAGCGGAAGGCAGATATTTCTTTACTTCCTCTCCCGCCGCAGATTCCACGTGATCGATCAGATATGGTTTCATCAGCGTACCGCCATTCGCTATGGCCGCTGTGATCATAGCGTTGTGCAGTGGCGTCATCTGGGTGTTTCCCTGGCCAATAGCGGTCTGCAGCCGTTCCCAGTCTGAAGCCCCGGGTCCCATGGCATATGAGCTCTTGCTATATGCCAGAGACACCGGAAGATCTTTATTAAACAACAATTCTCCGCAGGTATTCTGCATCTGCCCGAGATCCATGGTAAGACCGAGGCTTGCAAAAGCGCCATTGCAGGAATTCGCAAATGCCTGCAAAAGCGACTGATGGCCGTGGGCATTCCCATGATAACAGGAAATCCTGTAATCTCCGGCCTCATAGCTGCCGTCACAGTCAAAAGTAAACCCCTCCCAGGTATCCGGATGCTCCCGGATATATTCCAGAAGCGTCACGATCTTAAAGGTTGATCCCGGTGGATACACACCCTGTGCGGCACGATTGAGAAGCTGTGCCTCAGTATTGTCCCCGGAGATCAGGCTCTCCCACTGGCTGCTCAGCTGATTCGGGTCAAAGCCCGGCTTGGAAACCATGGCGAGGATCTTGCCTGTGTCCGGCTCCATCACCACGACAGCGCCCCTGCGGTCACCCAGCGCGTCGGAAGCCGCCTGCTGCAGCCCCACATCCAGCGTAGTCACCACCTGGTCTCCCAGATTTTTCGCATCGGATAACTCGTTGACGGCCTGCTCTACCAGATTCATGTGGGAACTTAACAGATAAAAGTTCGCCAGAGATTCCAGGCCGGTCTTGCCCTGGTCGGAATAGCCCACCACATGGGCAAACAGGCTTCCATACGGGTATTCCCGCACCTCTGTCCCATCTTCTGCCACATTGGTCTTCGCCAGTACCGTGCCGTCATTGCTTAAAATCTCTCCGCGGATGATCCGGTCAGAAAAACTGTCCAGACGCGCATTATAGGAATTGTTGATGACCGTCTCACTCTGCACCTGCAGAAAATAGCCGAAATAGCCCATCAGACCAACAAACAGGCCTACCATAATATAGGTCACAAACAAAATACTCTTATCTGCCTTCTGTCCTGCCACTTTTCTTCCGGCTGTCCGTTTTTCTGTTGTTTTCTTTTCAGTCGAATTCTTCTTCATAGTCCTCCTCATCATTCCGTTTCAGAATGTACAGGCCCTGAATCACACCGAAAATGATAAAGGTGCTCAAAATAGAACTTCCGCCATAGCTGACAAGGGGCAGGGTTACACCGGTAGACGGAATGAATTTCGTCACTCCGCCCACGGTTAAAAATACCTGAACCGCATAAACCATGGCAAGGCCAAAGGCGATCAGTTTATAAAACAATGCCTGCATCCGCGCTGCCAGGAGCACAAACTGTAAGAAGCAGCCCAGGCAGATGAGCAGCACGCAGAGAGCAAATATCCCGCCAAGCTCCTCGGAAATTGCAGCGAATACAAAGTCCTTTTCCACAACCGGGATTTTATAAGGCATGCCCTGATATAGGCCCATGCCGAACCATCCGCCTGTGCCGATGGCAAAGAGGGACTGGGTGATCTGGTAACCGCGGTTATCAATGTCCGCCCATGGATTTTTCCAGGCCGCCACACGGGTGCGCACATGGGCAAAGAGCTGGTATGCCACCACCGACGCGCCGCTGCCGCAAAGCAGGCCGGAAAACAGATACAGATAGCTTCCGGTTGCCACAAACAGCATGGTCAGGTACGTCAGAAAAAAGATCAGCGCGCTTCCCAGATCTTTGGAAAGCACCAGCACCAGCACATAAGCAGCCGCCATCACCGTGGTTTCTATGATCGTCTTAGACTCGGTATCCCGGTAAAACATGCAGGCTGTAAAGAACACAAACAGGATTTTTACAAACTCTGACGGCTGAAACGCGATGCCCGCAATGTTCACGGACAGCTGCGCGCCGAAGCTGTTGTTGCCGATGATCCATACCACGATCAGCAGCGCCAGACCGGCAAAACCGTATACCCACGGAATGTTCGCCAGCTGCCACACCCGCTCCAGAATGAACGGGATAATCCAGGTGATCAGTGCCGATATGGCAACAATCACAAACTGGCGAATGGCCTTGTCAAAATCCAGACGGGTCAGGATCACAAAGCCGATGCACAAAAGCATGCACATGTTGTTGACCAGAAGCCTGGACCGCAGTGGATAAAACACCTTATAAAGTCCCAGATAAACTGCCAGGAATACTACCTGTGCCAGATAAAACAGGATTACCCGCTCATCCTCTGATTTTAAGAACAGCACCGCATACGCCACAAAATGCAGCAGAAACATGGCCGCATTCTGCCGGACACAGACTCTTCCCTGCTGCCAGGGATCCCGAAACCGGAAATAACTGAAATTCCAGTAGGTATAAGCCGCGATCAGCAGGATCAGCAGATATTTCGATACTTCAATGACAATATTTACCATATATATTTATTCTACGCCTCTCTTGAAATGGCCGCGTGTAAAATCTTTGAACGGATCCCTGGTTTCTTCCCCGTGAAGGAACTGATCCGCAAAAGCATCCAGCACTGCTTTCATCTGCTCCGGTGTCTCCAGCGTGAACGCAAGACGCAGCGCCCCCGGAGCCAGCCGTCGGATCAGCTTCTCCTGTCCGAGCAGGGACAGAGGACTTGGATTATAGATGGTGTTATAGCAGAACCGGCAGTGATTCTTCACTGGAAGATCTTTTCCGGTGCGATCCCTCATCTTTAAGACCTCCGGCTGTTTCGTACAGCCCTTTGTAGTCCTTACGATGCACTGGGCCGACACCATGGCCGGAAGATAACCGTACACATAAAGTTCCATCCCCGCACAGCCCAGTGTCTCCAGCTCCCGGCTGTTTAACTCCAGCGGAAGGGTCATGCGGGAAATTCCAAGGTCTTCCATCTGCTCTCTTGCCAGATGGTTCAGGACATAAAGATTTGCGTCCGATACCATAGGAATATCCCCCAGGCCGTTTTCTCTTAAAAACGTGATCTCATCCAGGGATTTTACCACCAGCTCATCAAAGCCGGCCTCTTTCAGGGCATCTATATGTCTGCGGAAATAAGTCTCCGCCTCCGTGCGGAAGATGTGCGGCAGCATCAGGCTGCACTGCTTTGCGTTATCATGGCATGCCTGTACCGCCACCTTCCAGGTCTCCGGCCCCAAGCCGCAGGAATCCAGGTAGATGCGGGTGACATCCGGGTGGGCAATGGCGATGGGTAAGAGGCAAGGTTCCTCGATGGAGATGTGAAGGCCACAGGAACCTGCTTCCACACTGCCAGTCTCGCTCTGCTGCTCAGACCGCTCGTTTTCGCTTTCATCCTGGCTTTCTACCGCTCCCGCCGTCCGTCTGAATGGCTGCAGCAGCTTCTCTTCCATCTGCTCCAGTGCCTCCCGGCGCAGCTCATTGAGCGCCTGAACCGGCACAAAACAATTTCCTTCGATCTCTGCTGTCAGGTTTTCAAAATAGAACGGGGTATTTCCGGTCTTGTTTAACTGCTTTAACAGCTTTTCCTCTCCCATGGGCTGGTTCTGGGCCGTCTGAACCTCTGCGCCGTTCACCTCCACATACGGATTCTGAGCTGCTGCTTCTTCCAGAAGACGCTCCGGCTCACAGCACCAGAGGGAAAGCTTCAGCGGCTTGCCTTCCTTTACCACTACATGGCCGGATAGCGGCTCCTGCTTTTTCTTCTCCACATAATCCCGGTCCAGACGGTCAAACAAAGCCTGATTTCCTTCCCGGAAGGCCGGTTTTTCTTTTAATGCCACCATCTCGCGGCCATTGTGGTGAAGATAATAACCATCCGTAAAGCCACCGCGGTCAAAGAGATCCAGGAGCATCCTGCGGTCTGCCGGATCTACCTTATAACCGTCCCGTCCATGCTCCAGATAGTAATCCACATATTTGCGGTAAATACTCACTACACCGGCAGTGTAGCGCGGACTCTTCATGCGGCCCTCAATCTTTAAGGAATAGACACCGGATTCGATGATGTCCGGGAGAATATCCAGGGTGCAGAGGTCTTTCAGGCTTAAGACATAGCGGTCATCCCCCACCGCTGCTTTCTGCTGTGCATACGGCTTTCCCTTCATCCGGGCATTTCTGTCCTGCATGTCCGGACTGTGCTTTCCTTTGCCCTTTTTTCCTGTGTTCTGATTTCTTGCATTCTGCTTTCCGGTTTCGTATATGCTTTCCGTCAGTTTCGCAGAATTCTGCTTTGCCGCACTCTGAACCGGCTTTCCGGCTGCTGTCAGTACGTCATAGGGAAGTCTGCAGGGCTGTGCGCAACGTCCGCGGTTACCGCTGCGGCCGCCGATCAGGCTGCTAAGCAGACACTGCCCGGAGTAGCAGTAACACAATGCGCCATGCACAAAGCTCTCGATTTCCACATCCACATGGTCGCGGATCTCTGCGATTTCCTGAAGAGATAACTCTCTCGCTGTTACCACGCGGGTCGCTCCCATCTCCTTTAAGCTCTGGGCACTGCGCCATCCTGTCACAGTCATCTGGGTGCTCGCATGAATCGGAAGATCCGGAAAATGCTCCCGGATGAACTTCCACACACCAAGATCCTGCACGATCACCGCATCCAGACCCCGCTCATAATATGGCTTTAAAAAGTCATAAAGCTGGTCCAGTTCCTCTTCCTTCACCAGCGTATTAACTGTCATATAAAGACGACAGCCATGCAGATGCACATAATCGATTGCTTCCAAGAACCTGTCTTCCTCTGGGTTGTCTGCATAAGCCCTGGCCCCGAACCGGCTGCCACCCATATATATCGCATCGGCACCAGCCTGAACCGCTGCCATCATGCTTTCCATTGACCCGGCCGGAGCCAGGATTTCTACACGTGAATTCAAATTCTCCTCCTCATATTAAAGTGAACCATTTCGCTGGATCTGCTTCTCCGCAAATCAGGATCAAAACAGTCAAATGACCGTTTTGGTTTTAGGCCAAAAGAAAGGGAGTTCCGATTGTCTTTCAACACCCTTCACCCCCATATTGTATTACTTAACGGATAAAATGCCTGTTCGGATGCGTTGCTGCAGCAAGAGCTGCCTTGAACGCTGCCTGTTTTGCCATTTCATCAGCCTTTTTCTGTTCTTCCGGCGTTTTTACTGTCTTTGGCAGAATGGATGCAACCAGCTCCTTCACAGCAGCCACCTCAGCCACTGCGGATTCAGCATCCTGCTCCTCAACCAATTCGGCTGCTTCCATGGTTTCCATGGCCACTGCTGCCTCTTTCTCCGGCCGGGTCTGCCGTACCTCAGGCTGAATCTGTTCTGCTGACTGTTTCAACCTTTCCATCTCCTGCTGTGCCTGCTCTGCATCCTGTTTTGCCTGAAGCAGTTCCCGGTTGAGACGCTCATTTTCCTCGCGTGCTTCCTTCAGATCACTCTCAGCCCTTGTCGCTGTCTCGCATGCTTCCTCCAGCTCCTGCTTTGCGGTTTCCGCTTCGCTTCTTGCCTGTCCAAGCTCCTGCTTTGCGGTTTCTGCTTCGCTTCTCGCCTGTGTAAGCTCCTGCTTTGCGGTTTCTGCTTCGCTTCTCGCCTGTGTAAGTTCCTGAAGCGAAGTTGCATTTTTTAAATGAGCCTGTTGCAGCTCCTGTTCAGCTGCATCCTGCTCAGAATACAGCTGTGCCAGCTTCCGGCGCACTTCCTCCAGTTCCTGTTTCAAATGCTCTGCCTCTGCTGCTTTCGTTTCCAGGTTCTGCTTCGCCGTCTCAGACTCTGCTTTCATGGCTTCCAGCTCGCTTCCGGTATTGGCTGAATTTTCCTGTACCCGGACAAGCTGCTGTCTCAGTGTTTCTGCTTCTGTCCGTGTATCATCAAGATCTGCTCTCAGGCTTTCCGCCTCTGCCTGCGCATTTTCCAGATCCGCTCTCAGGCTTTCCGCTTCTGCCTGCGCATTTTCCAGATCTGCTCTCAGTCTTTCCGCCTCTGCCTGTGCAGCAGTAAGCACTGTCCTCATATTTTCTGTCTCTGCGACAGCCTCATTCTTCTCTGCGGAGACCTGCTCTATTTCAGCAGAAAGCCGTTCTTTCTCTGCAGCCAGTTTCCGGCTCACAGACTCATTCTCTGACTTTGCGGCTACAAGCTCCTGCTGCACGGTCTCATTTTCCAACTTGGCAGCTGCAAGCTCCTGCTGCACGGTCTCATTTTCCGACTTTGCAGCTGCAAGCTCCTGTCTCGTGTTCTCGCAACGGTTTTTCAGCGATTCGATTTCCTGAGATGCATTCTCCAGCTTTTCCTTCGCTGCTTCCAGTTCTTCCCGGTCTTTGAGCGGAGCAGCCTTGGCCACTTCCAGTTCCCTGGACTGTGCCTCATACTTCATCTGAGTGGTGATCAGCTCATGTTTTAAGCTGTATGCGTCTTTTTCCAGTTCCTCTTTCTGCTGTTTCAGGTCATCTGCACGCATCTGCTCCTTGAAATAATCATCAGAAAGATTCAGCTGAATAGTCAGATTCTGATATTCCGGACTCTGTCTGGAAAAACCATCCATCTTGCGGACTTCGCCAATCTTCTCATTCAGATAAGCAGCAACCTGTCTTAAATACGCTTCATCTTCCGTACCGCCCAATGTAAAAACGGTTCCATCTATAAAAACTTCCGTATAATTTTTCTGTTCCATGAAATTTCCTTATAAATAATATAATTTTAATACTGTATACATTTTAACATATTCCCACCATCTCAACAAGAGTGTTTCCCACAGTTTCTCATTTTGTGTTTCTGGGAAAATATGCTAAAATCCACAAATCCGGAGAACTCTGCTTTCTATCATCGTGCATCAATTCTCCGGATTTTTATTTTTTGTTTCTTTTGTTTTTACATGGATTGCCCGTCATATGGAATATCCAGATGCCGGTAAGCCAGCGGTGTTGCCACCCTTCCGCGTGGCGTACGGTTTAGGAAGCCATTCATCAGAAGATACGGCTCATACACATCCTCCAGCGTTCCGGCATCTTCGCCGAGCGCCGCTGCCAGGGTTTCCAGACCAACCGGGCCGCCGCCGAATTTCTCGATCATCATGAGAAGAATACTCCGGTCATTATTATCAAGGCCGACCTTGTCCACATCCAGAATGTCCAGCGCAAAATCCGCTACCTGTTTGGTGATGACTCCGTCATACTTCACCTGTGCAAAGTCCCGCACCCGTTTGAGCAATCGGTTTGCCAGACGTGGCGTGCCTCGCGAACGCCTTGCGATCTCTGCCGCGCCCTCCGGCTCAATGCCGATGCCAAGCACCTCTGCAGACCGCTCTACAATGATCTGCAGTTCCCCTGGCGTGTAAAATTCCAGCTTTTGTACCACGCCAAAACGGTCACGCAATGGAGCCGTCAGAAGACCGGCTCTGGTCGTTGCTCCGACCAGAGTGAAATGCGGCAGATCCAGGCGGATGGAACGGGCCGATGATTCCTTGCCCAGCATGATGTCAATGGCAAAATCCTCCATAGCCGGGTAAAGCACCTCCTCCACCTGACGGTTCAGGCGGTGGATCTCGTCCACAAACAGGACATCGCCCTCCTGAAGATTATTCAGGATTGCCGCCATCTCTCCCGGTTTTTCAATAGCCGGACCAGAGGTCACCTTCATGTGTACGCCCATCTCGTTTGCAATAATGCCGGAAAGCGTCGTCTTTCCCAATCCCGGCGGGCCGTAAAACAGCACATGATCCAGCGACTCTCCACGCGCTTTCGCCGCGTCAATGTATACCTTTAAATTGTTCTTGATCTTTTCCTGACCGATGTACTCGGCTAACATCTGAGGTCGGAGATTTGGTTCAATGACCTTATCCTCTTCCGTCACCTCAGTGGTTATGATCCGTCGTTCCATTTTTTACTCCAATTATCTTCTATACTAGAATGCCAGAAATTTCAGTGATGCCTTCAGCACCGCTTCCGAATTCATGTCCTCCGTGATGGTTACCTGCCGCACCGCCTTTGTGGCTTCTGTTGGGGAATAGCCCAGGGCAACCAGTGCTTCGATGGCCTCTTTGCCTGCGCCATCCACGCCGGAAGCTGCTGCCGTAACTGCCGCCTCCGTCTGGCCGCCCGTGAACTGCAGCGGCAGTACCTCGTCCATGCTGATCTTGTCTTTCAGATCCAGGATCACGCGCTTGGCTGTCTTCGGACCGATTCCCGGCGCTTTGGCGATGGCCTTGGAATCTTCCGCTATGATGGCCATGCGAAGATCATCCGGGCTGAGGGAGGAAAGAATTCCCAGAGCCGCCTTAGGGCCGATGCCGGTTACACCGAGAAGCTGGTTAAACATCTTTAAATCCTGACGGCTGAAAAAGCCATACAGCGTCATGGAATCTTCTTTCACCTGAAAGGAAGTGTAAACCTTGATCTGCTCACCCACATGCGGAAGCCGGTCCAGCACCGACAGCGGAACATGAATGTTCCAGCCAATGCTGCCTGATTCCACGACAATGGTATCTTCCCAGTATTCTTCCAACGTTCCTTTTATATATGAAAACAAATTTCTGTCCTGACCTTTCCTGATTCTTGTCTGCATCGTGTTTCGCTTTTCTCATTCTAACATACGGACTGTTTGGATGCAAGATAAATATCGAACAGACATTCTGTTTTCTGCTATCAGGACTCTCCCAGCACGATCCGGATCAGGCTCTTATCCAGCATCATGGTCCGGTTCCAGGGATTCAAAATCACGCCCTCAATTTTCGGTACTGTCAGTGCAGTCCTGAACATCTGCTCCAGATCTGCCAGAAACGTAGATTTCACCTGGTCCCCGCCGCGCAGTTCCTCGTCAAAGCTGGTGAACGCTACCCACCAGGCCTTTCCGTCCCCGGTTTTCACTGCCTGGATCTGCATCGGAGCTGTCGGATTTGCAGTCTGTTCCTGCGGCATGTCCACCGCAAGGATGACCTGGCCCTTTTCCCGCATCCGGCGGCGAACTACCGTCAGTGCATGAGCCAGCAGTTCCTCACTGGGCTTCTGCTGCAAAGCCGCGATGGCCTCCTCGATTTGTTCATTGCCGATCAGACCGTCATCTTTTGTTTTATTCTCTGATGTATGCATAGCTTTGCCTCTCCTATTAGATAATAATTCCTTCCAGATGATCGCACTCATGCTGGATGATCTGGGCTGTCCAGCCGCTGAATTTCTGATGCTGCTTCGTAAAGTTCATATCCTCGTACTCCACCTCAATTTCCTCATAACGGGTTGTTTTCCGGACTCCGATCAGGGAGAGACAGCCCTCCTCTGTCTCAAAAGCGCCTGACTTTTTCACAATAACCGGATTAAACATCGCCACATTCATAAATCCCATATTCACAGCGATAATGTTCTTCCGCACCCCGATCATATTCGCCGCCATACCAACGCACTCAGACTCATGAGCTTTTAAGGTGTCCAAGAGGTCAAGTGCAACCTGGCGGTCTGCCTGGGTTGCAGGGAGGGATTTTTGTTTTAGAAATGCGATGTCACGCATGATTGGTTGTATCATAAATTTTATCTCCATTCTTTCCATAGATTCCGGTACTTTATCGGCACTTTCCGGCACTATTAAGGTCATTGCATATTCTATTGGGGTCATTAAGCTCATCATTGGGGTCATTAAGCTCATTCTGACCATAATAAATGCTTGACAACAGCCCTTCACCAGTGCACTTATTCTAATTTATATATTTCCGTACAATTTCCAAATCACACACAATCAGGTCAGATTAGCCAGTGATCTCATGACCAGATCAATATCCTGATTTTCCAGTTCCTGAATGATATGCAGATACGTTTTCTGCGTTGTGGTCATGCTTGCGTGTCCGAGTCTTCTGGCTACACTTCCAATGGATACGCCCGCAAAAAGAAGAATTGAAGCATGCGTATGGCGCAGTCCATGAATTGAAATGGTGGATATCTGCAGTTTTTTGCAGTATCGCTCCAAAATTCCATTGACCGTGGAATTATAAATAGGTTCATATTCATCCTGCTTCTTCACAAAAATCGGCTCCTCCGGTGGGAGATTTTTGGTCAGCTCCGCAAACTGCATGACCGTCTGCCAGTCAATCTGAATTTTCCGTATAGATGACTTGTTTTTCGTTGGAAGGAAGCCACCATTTCCCTTGTAATTCCACGTTTTGCTGATGGATAATGTCTGATGCGCAAAATCAAAATCCTTCGGTGTAAGGGCGAGTGCCTCAGAAAAACGCATGCCGGTTTTTGCTACAAGCAGGATAAACCAGTCCCAGTTCACTTCCTTTCCAAGATCCAGACTCTTTAAGAGCGTGTGCAGTTCGAACTGATTCAGATATTTGATTTTCTTCTCTGCCGGTGTTTTTCCCTTAATGATCACTTTCCGGGTGGGATCCCGGTCAATCAGACCTTCGTCCACAGCATCCAGAATCGCACCTTTTAACTGATGATGAAAATCCATAGTTGTCTGTCTCTCATGGTGCTGCGCATAGTTATTGATCAGCTGCTGATATGTAATTCTTGTCATATTGCATAACTGCAATTCCGGAACCAGCTTTTTCAGCCATGCTTGCGTCATTTTATATTTTGCAAGCGTTACCTCACGAATCGCCCCCTCTTTGTATACCTGAACCCACTGGGCATAATAATCAACAAATAAAGCCGTTGCTTTTGTTTCATCGAGCATAAGATAAACCTCCTGTTTTCTCACACTGATGAAGGGCTCTTACTCCTTTGCAGATTCTTTCTTCCAGTTTTCCGGCTCCGGAATATCCATTCCACCTTCCAGCAAGAACTGGGTAAGTATCGAATCCACACGATTGTTTACCCGAAACATAGGCATTTTCTTTCCTTCCACCGCAGTAAAATATTCCTGTGCCTGTTCTTTTACCACAGTTGCCTTTAATGCGTCAAACCGCCCATAGTCATTGATATTTTCTTTTGTGATATTCAGCTTTAACAATTCGCGGATTATTTCTTCCGAGCATCCAAAATATCGGCAAAGCCGACGGATCTGTTCGGTTTTCTCGTTATTCGAATACATAACAATATAATCCTGCAATGTATATCCAGATCTTAATGATACATCTCCGGTCTGAACGTCATGTAAAAATAAGTTCGCAAACTTCTGATCTTCCTGAGACAAAAAAGCAAAAGACTTATGTAATTCTTCCAGTGTCTGATCCAGAACTTCCTGAGAAACTCCCGGCTGTTCCAACTGCTTCATCCACTTTTCGAAACGGGAATTCATATAGTTGTAGTCGATCATACCTGTATTCTGCTCCGTAAGATATGGATCAATCGAAAATGTAATTTCCTCCTCACTTTCTCCATCCTCCCCCGGCTTTCTGAGTTCCCGGTATCTCTGATGGAGAATCTCATAAGTATTCTCTGACAGCTTCACAGGAATTGTCTCTATAACCGTTCCATCCTCCGAAATCCGGTTATACTCCGTTTTCTCCCACACAAATCCCTGAATCTGCGCTGCCTGGTAATAAGTAGAAAACTCGCGGAACAATTTTGCAAATTTTGCCTTTATCTCTGTCTCCTCCGGGAGCCGGTCCAGTTCCACAATACCGGCATTCCGGAACAGTTCCACCATATCCTGGCCAGTCAAATTCATGTGCTCAATATTATCAGGCAGATGATCCGCAAATAAGCCCATCGGCCGGTCACCAGAGTACAATTTTACCGCATCCTCAATGTTGCGCTTCATCGTATGCGGCATCCGGTAATAACGGATAGAACCAAATGGTTTCTCATTGACATTGTACAGACGATTGGTTCTGGAAAATGCCTGAATCAGATTCTGATTCAACAGAATCTTATCCATATAAAGGGTGTTCACCCACTTGGAATCAAAACCTGTCAGCATCTGATTCACTACGATCAGGAGGTCTAATTGCTGCTCCGGTTTCAGTCTTTCATACGGCTTCTTATGCGCCAGACGGGCTGCTACATCCTTCTTAAACTTTGCGTAGCCACCGATATCAAACTGCTGGTCATACAGGTTATTGTAATCCTCCAGCATCTCTTTCAAGCCGTCTTCTTTATCCAAAGAACGCTGTCCGCCTTCATTGTCAATCGTCGGATCAAACAGTCCCGTCACACGCAATTTTGGATTCTTTTTCCGAAACTTTTTATAATAACGCACCGCTTCCGGAATACTGCTTACCGCAAAAATTCCATGGAATTTATTATTTCTGCTCAGTGTCAGCCAATTCTCAACGATATCGTCTACAACTGCATCTTGATAAGGATCCGATTCATACAACTCTTTCGAATAATAGTCCTCAATGCCCTTCTGGTAAGTACCATCCTCCTGCTTCACACCGGCCATCGGCACTTCCTGTTCCGACATAAAATGGAAGTATACTTTGCTCTTTTTTTCATCCGCAACTGCCTCTTCCACGGAGGCTGCATCTGCCTGCCGCAAAGCAATTTTCTGTCTTAACGTCTTATCCTGAAACACCATCACCATGGTCGGATCGAATCCCAGCACATTTTTATCCCGGATTCCATCCGCAATGCTGTAGCGATGCAGTTCATTGCCGAAAATGTCAGCCGTTGTACTCAGCTTCTTCCCATTTTCATCAAACACCGGTGTACCGGTAAATCCGAAAAACAGCGCATTCGGAAAGGTATTCTTAATTGTCGTCAGCATTTCTCCAAAGGTCGAGCGGTGACATTCATCCAGAATAAAGACCACTCTCTTGGAACGTATGGTTTCCAGATCTTTTGCCCTCATCTTGCCTTCGGCATCCTCACGAATATTACTCATTTTCTGGATAGAAGACACGATCAGGGCGTCTTTCGGATCCATGCTGGTTAATTTCCCAATTAATGCAATCGTATCTTCCGTATCCTGTACATCATCCGGATGATCTGCGAAAGCCCGGTATTCTTTCAACGACTGGGTACCCAGCTCAATACGGTCCATCAAAAACACAACTTTATCAGCGGTTCTGGCCTGCGCGATGAGCTGTGCCGATTTAAAGGAAGTCATGGTCTTTCCTGAACCTGTTGTATGCCAAATGTAACCGCCCAGCTGTTCCACATTGGACCAGTCCTGCGTAGCTGCACGGTCTGAGATTTTATTCGCCGCATAATACTGATAACTGCGCATTACTTTCAAAACACCATCCGCCGAATCCGCAACGGTATAAAATCCAATCATCTGATGAGCCAGCGGAATCGACAAAATCGTCGAAGTCACCTTCCGCCAGTCATTGATCGGCTCATTGTTAAAATCCGCCCAATGAAAATAAAAGTCAGGATTAAACTTCCCATCCGGTCCAGGATTCGCAAAATACAAAGTCTCTTCCGGGTTCATGGCAACAAAAATCTGCACCAGCGAAAATAAACCGGTAAACACACCTTCATGCGCATATTTTTCAATCTGATTGCAAGCCTCCGTCACTGGGACACCAGATTTTTTCAGTTCAATATGAAACACCGGCATACCATTGATTAACAGCATCAGATCACCACGGCGGTCCTGCAGGACTTTTTCATGCCGAGGGAATAAAGGCTGTTCGACAATCTGATATCTGCTCGAGCCTCCCGCAATTTCCATTCGGTCATATATTTTCAGGCTGATTTCCTTACCATGATGCAGCGTATCCTTCGGATTTTTTCGAATAATCGATACCGTTTTTCCATTCATAAAACCATTTAAGGCCAGCGGTGTCCGAAGATTCTTCACCTGGTCCAGAAGTTCATCCATCTCCTCTGGAATTAATGGACATTGATTCAATCTGTCAATGTCATTATTATTATCGTAAAGGATATCCGCCCAGTTTTGGATTAACTGTTCCTCAGTAGGATGGTGAATAACCTCCTTGTCCCAGCCATTACTCTGGAGTGCAGTGATAATGGCCTGTTCAAAATCTGATTCTCTGTCAAATCCAAGCATAATTTTGCTCCTTAAAATGTGGTTTTTTAATAGATTTTGCTTTCGTTGATGAAGGGTGATGAGGTGGTCGATGGACTGAAAATAGTTCTCTATCTTAATTTGTTCTTCTTTCTTAGGGAACATATTTTCCAGCTTAATCAACTTATTTACCGCCAGTCCTGGTTGTGCTGATTGGTCAGAATATTGTCCCAAATTCATCGTATCTAACATATAATACATAAACCTTGTATTATTATTTTCATCTGCTTCAACAGCCACTGCATGTTCAGTAAAATAAGCCTTTCCAATGAAATAATTCATATTTCCACATAAAGCTCCTTGCCTGCCTATTAGCGCAAATTCTCCCTCATGATTATAGGTAGATGTATATCCTCTTAATCCATTTCCACCATATACTGGATATGCTCCACTTTCACTTATTTTATCTGCTTTTAAAGAGTTACCACTTTTGAATTTCTGTGTTACTTCACCCAACTTACGCTGTTCCCAAGAAAAAATGTGTATATGAATTTTAAAGATTTTAACTTACTCTGATGAAGGGTGATGAGGTGGTCGATGTTACTCAAATAAGAGGCTATTTTTTTCTGCTCAGTTACCAAAGGCAATGAAATCGGTAGTATTTTAATCAGTTCAGCATTATAGCTCTGCTGTTTCGTTCCCTGAGTATAATTAAGCCCGTACTCTTCCCCGACTTTTCTATACCATTGAAATAAAAAATCCGAAGTAAGCAAATCTTTCTTTGGAAACAATGCCATACATGACTGATTGAGTGTTGTATCAAACCCAAGTAATGCGCAGTTTCCACGAGTTCCAGCCGCTTCAAGGCCTGTAATAGCCATTATAAAAGTACCCTTAGGAACTATCCGTAAATTGGCTGATTTTTGACCGTCTTCTGTTATCATTTCTATGCTGTCATATACTGTTCCACGATTTAATTCTCCGCTTGACAGCCATTTTATATTTCCGTTCCAATATTCACTTTTATTTCTCGATGGAGTTTGTCCATTGTACATATCATCAAGGACATCACTCAACTTACACTGTTCCCAATCGTCCGCAAATCCCTCAAATCGAATTTCTGGAATTTTTGAACCATTTTTCGGAAACATTTTTTCTAACATCGATTTTTTTACTAATTGCAATTTTTCCAACTTACGCTGATGAAGGGTGATAAGGCTGTCGAGATTAGCGAAATAATCCACTATTTTGTTCTGTTCCGCCTTTGTTGGAAATGGTACAACTAAATTTCTTATCTCTTCATTATGGATATGAACAACAGATTTTCCCTGTGCTTTTTTTGCCAGTTCTCGTTGTGAACTTCCATTAGATATAGAAATTGCTAAAAAAGCAGAATTAATTTCTTCATTTGGCATCACAACATTCAAATCTCCACCAAGCAAAATCCCTGGTTTATCGACGGTGGCAGCCCTTGCAATATCTTCCGCAGTTTCACCTGATGCAGGAACAATGACTTCTCCACCTTTACTGTATACAGAACCATCTTTTGCCACTACAAAAGTGTCAACATCTGAAATAGTGGTTTCATATTTTGTATATAATCTTCCATACAGAATAATTGGTGTTCCAGCCTCTATCAAATCACCTTTAGAATAGCCATTTCCTTTACTGAATTTTGCCACATCATTCAACTTACGCTGTTCCCAATCGTCCTCGAATCCTTTGAATCTCACCGCCGGAATTTTACGTTTTTCCATGTCTTATTCACCTCCCAGCAGCTTCTTAAATTCCATAATTCCGGCCATATCGGTGTCTGATCCGGTCAATTCGTCCAGTATTTTGATCAATTCATTCTGGGTTTTGGCAATTTCGTTTTCGATATCTTCGTAAGTGTCTGCGTATTTTTCGGACAATGCTTTCACTTTCTTTTCCAGTACTCCCAGAAGATTCTCCGGCAATTTGCTGATGCCGTCACAAATTGGATCAACCCACTTTACTATTAGAACATGATGGATATCTTTATCGGTCATGTTTTCGATCACCGTTTTTGTTTTCAGATGAAGTTCTTCCTCAGCGGACTTAATCTCACTTTTGAGTTTCTTTTCCTCGCTGTTGAGATTTTCAACTTTGGAAAGACGTTCGATCAGGGTTTTATTTTCTTCTGCATCCTGCTTTAACACCTTGATCATGGCTTTTACATTTTTTATAACAAAAGCATCGTTGCTGTCATTCAGCGCTTCGGATATGATTTCTTTTTCCTCTTCACTGCATTCTTCCAGAAGGTTCTCGTATTCGGACGGAATTTCCTGTAAACGTGCTTTCTTTGCATCTACTTCATCCATGTCTGCTTTCAGGAATATCTTCTGCGCAAACTCAAATGGAATGATGTGACCTTTCCAACCTTCCTGCACTTCCTTCTCGTTGTCACCTTTCTTTTTTACGACCATATTCGGATCAACCTGACGCACCGCGTTCATTCCTTCGGTCTGAATCAATTCCAAATCTCCCGTGATCTGCTCATACTCTGTTTTAAAAATCTGGTATGCTTCGTATTTATCCACAAGTGCAATCTGTGCAAAACGATTCAGAATCATTCCGGCTATTTCATCTTCTGCTTTGGGAATAGAAAGCTGCTCTGCACGTTCAATCAATGCCTGATCCAGTTTTTCTCCAAGATCTGAAAAGACATCCTGATAATGCTGTAAAAAAGCTTTCACGTCTGCGTTTTCCAGAATAGCCTGCTTTAAGTGTTCTGTTCGGAGCTGCACATAACCGCCCTCTCCCACAAATAATTCCTTTTTCAAGGATGGAAACAGATTCCAGTACGCATTTAACTCTGCAAGCTCTGTTTCCGGAATTCCGCCAAACATGGACGCGTAAATATCCCAGCTTTCGGCTGCTTCCGATGAATCCACGTATCTCGGAATATTTAAGTTGTAGTCATTTGCCCGGATTTCTTCTCTTGTGATGCTTCTGGAATATTTCGGAATATCCAGTCGCATAGTAACCGTATCTACAATTTTTCGGATATCGCAGGCACGAAGTTTGTTGTTCTTACCTTCTTTCTCAAAACCTTTCGATGCATCTACAATCAGCACATCTGTATTCTCCCGCTTTTGACGAAGCACCATGATAATGGTCGGAATACCGGTTCCGAAAAAGATATTTGCAGGCAGGCCAATGATCGCGTCAATATTATTCTGTTCTATCAGATTTTTTCGAATCTGCCCTTCTTCTCCGCCACGGAATAAAACGCCATGTGGGAGAACAATGGTCATAATTCCATCTGGCTTTAAGTGATAAAGATCATGGAGAAGGAAAGCGTAATCCGCTTTTGATTTTGGTGCTATTCCATAGCGGGCATAACGCGGATCATTCTCCTTGCCTTTTGGCTCCCATCTCTGAGAATATGGCGGATTGCTGACTACCGCATCCACATACAGCGGATCGTAAGTCATGGCCGGATCTGCTTCATCGAAATACGGCCAGTCATCTTCCAGCGTATCTCCGTTTCTCGTAACAATGTTATAGGGCAGAATTCCACGCATAACGAGATTCATGCGCGTCAGGTTGTAGGTATTTGCTTTCAGTTCCTGCGCGTAATAACGGATACAGTCTGGATTATCCATATATTTCGCAATTGCATGTCCAATATTGATCAGCAATGAACCGGATCCTGAAGTCGGATCGTAAATTTTCAATTCTTTTTGTCCCTTTAAATGCGCTGCAATCAATTCTGACATTAAGACAGAAACCTCATGCGGCGTATAGAATTCTCCCGCCTTTTTTCCTGCATTCGCCGCGAATTTTTCAATCAGATATTCATAAATGAAGCCCAGAACATCGTAGTCCTGTCTGCCATCCATTGGAATATCATTGATCAGCTGAATCAGATCGCTGACGGCCTTGGTCTGGCTCTTGGTATTTTCTCCCAGCTTGCTCAGTCCTGTTTCCAGCGTGTTAAAAATCCCATCAAATACCTTTTTGTGGGATGGAGAAATCAGTCTGGTAAAGGAAGACAAAGCCGTACGAACATTGTCCACACTGAAATCAGAGCCCATGTGAATCCAGGTAGAAAACATATCCTTGTAGGCAATAAAATAGCCCAGACTCTGCTGTGATGCTTCCACGATCTCCGGGTCATCTTCATTCACATATTCCACAATATCTTCCGGCGCATAGTCGCGTTTTAAAAGCCACTGTTCCTGCTTATCGGAAAGGTATTTATAGAAAATAAAACCTAAAATGTAGTCTTTATATTCGTTCGCTTCGATTTTGGATCGCATTTTATTTGCAGACTCCCATATTTTCGCCGCAAGCTGCTGTTTGTTCACGTTAGTGTCCTCCAATGCTTAAGTTCATAACTGCTTCCATTATAAACGGAGTTCTTAATTGCCGCTACTACTTTTCTCTAGCGTAAGTAATAAATACCAACAAAAAGTTTTTGAAATCCATTTTAAAAACTTTTCATTTTCAACAAGTTTTTTAAATCAATCTTAAAAACTTTTTTCCTTATTGTTTCATTCTGCACAAAAAAGCAGAACCCGTTTGAGTCCTGCCTTTCCATTTACATCCTGAAAATATCTGCATGTGAACCTGTATCCACTAATGTCAAAGTCAAAATTTCATTTTCGATCAAATATACCAACAACCAGTCCGGTTTTACATGGCACTCTCGAAATCCCTGAAACTTACCACTTAGTCCATGGTCACGGTACTTTTCTTCTAATGTTTTACCCTGACTCAAAGTATCCACAACCTCATCCAGAAGAGATAAATCCAGTCCTCTTTTTTTCATAAGCTTATAGCTTTTCTTATAAGCAGTAGTGAATCTTACTTCGTACATCTACTCCTCCAGTACTTTTTTCAGTTCATCCATACTGGTATATCCCTTAATATTCGGATCTCGTGATATTCTTCTTGCCTCATCCATAGCATCTAATGTACTCTGGCTAAACCGCGGCATCTCTACACTAAATGGAAGACCTCCACGAAGAACACACTGATGAAGGAAAAGATTTACCGCACTTGACATATCAAGGCCAAGGCTGCTAAATAAATCCATTGCCTGCTTCTTAATATCTGCATCAATACGAATCTGTGTTGGCGTTGTTGCCATATTAATCACCACCTTCCGTCTTTATATTATTCTTTTTAGTATACAATGTCAATCTTTTCATCAATAAAATGTGTTAATCAAAAGAGCCGGCCTCATTCAGCCAGCTCTTTTCTCCACACACAGTTCATTCCATCTATTTCATCAACGGGATCTGATACTTTACCTTCCGGTAAATCTTCCATCCCAGCACGGCCGGGATTCCGATGACCATAGCCAGGGTAGATACTCCTCCGATAATCGCATACACAATTAAAATCAATACTGTCAGCATGTTTCCTTCCCCTTTCTGTTTGTCCTGCTCATAAATTACAGGAAATATGGTTTGTGCAGCGCATGGGCTGTAACAAAAATATTTCCTCTCGTATTTTATACAAGGTGCCAACAGAAAGGAAGTGTTTTGCCTCACCCTTAACGGGTTCTGTATAAGGTGCTAACAGTTTCTTTATATACGGTCAAAAACTCTTTACGCTTCGTGAACTACATCGGCAATTGAATTACCGAGCATCTGATTACGAAACATAGCTCCGTAGCTTCAGAGGTGCGTCCATGACACCCGTACTGCTACCCAGATG
>OHAC01001181.1_pt1 | contig 24840 bp, 27 predicted proteins | sample 1577051 | NCBI WGS metagenome assembly OHAC01 (sample SAMEA3541499, study PRJEB24748) | human gut metagenome | biome: human gut; feature: human-associated habitat; material: faeces | place: China | collected 2012 | reverse complement strand
TTTTATCACAGTTCTTTTTGTTTGTCAAGAACTTTTTTAACTTATTTTGTTGTTCTGAGCTGTTCTGCTCTGCAACAACTTTTATATAATATCATTTCTGATCTCATCTGTCAAGAACTTTTTAACTTTTCTTTCAGATCTGATCTCTATTGTTCTGATCGTTCTCCGTCAGCAACTTTTATAGATTATCACATCTGATCACTTGTGTCAAGAAGTTTTTTTATTCTTTTCAGAAGCCAGATCAGCTCCGATGTTATATTTTCCTGCCGCTCTTTCAGCGACGTTGACTATCTTACCACAGCTGTATACAGTATGTCAACAGCTTTTTTATGTTTTTTCGACAATTATTTTTGCCATCCATATATTGTGTTTTTCTTTATCAAAGCTACAATATATGGATGGCATTTTTCATTTTATAATAGATACGTTATATTTATGGTTCCCGAAATTTAAATACGCACTTTATTTTCCCTGCATGATACCTGTAAATCCTGCCTTCTAAAATATTTTCTTCATAGAACGGTTTCATTACCCAGAATCTGTCTTTTCCTGATTTTAAATAGAAGTTTGTCATCAGCTCATATTTTTTCTTTTTTGCATACTGCTTCATATCCTTTGAAAATTTTGCTATCTTTGGATAATTATTTTCGGATACGCCTTCCTTCTTCTTCAAATTTTCCAGATGATTTCCCTTTCGGTATGTTACCTCATCTTTCTTTAAATCAATGACTATACTCTTAAGTTCTTTATCATCTTTAGCATTGATTGTTTGATCTTTTGAATTATATCTGCATTCATTATAAATTAGATATTTTTCTCCATCTTTGGATGGATAAAACATTGTTGATTCTTCATTATAATAATAATTCATTCCATATGGATGCAAATCTATGATCTTATTGATCTTATATGTATGATTCTTCTTGTTCTCATTCAGCACAAGAAAGTAATTACCTATCACAGCTGTGATTTTCTGATCAGCAACTTGTATGATATCCAAGTCGTTCAATTCTTCCTCTTTTAGATTCTCGTAAAAATCCTCGTAGCTCATCGTCTCTAGTTTCTCTGTTTTTACAACCTTTGCATCATTTGTATTCGTCTTCTGCTTTGGCTTTGTTGTCTGATCCTTCTGACATCCTGCAAGTACGATGATCAGAAGTAACACTGTCATAGATAAAAATTTCTTCATAGTTAACTCCTTTCCTATCCTGCCTTTATTGTTTTAACCTACCATATTTTCATTATATCATTTCTATATTTATCCATCAACTTTTTTTACTTTTCATTCATAAGATTCTCCTATAAAATAAAAATGCAGTTCTGCATTTCCTACATACAAAACTGCATTTCTTCTATAATAAAATTAATTATAAATATTCTTCCAGCTGATCGATCGAACTTTCATCTGTTGACCAACTTGTTGCAAATCTCACAACCGTATGGTTATCATCATACTTCTCCCAAAAACCAAATTCTACATTCTTGCTCAGTTCTTTCATCTTCTCATTCTCAAGGATGATAAACTGCTGATTCGTTGGAGACTCTAAAAAGAATGTATATCCTTTCTTATGGAAGACTTCTTTTAATTTCTCTGCCATCTCAATCGCATGTTTACTAATTTCAAAATAAAGATTGTCTGTAAACAGGGTATCAAACTGAATCCCAAGCAATCTTCCTTTAGCTAATAATGCACCTCTTTGCTTGATCTGTGTCACAAAATGTTTTGGTGTATTATGATGTGGAAATACGACTGCTTCTCCACATAATGCTCCTACTTTGGTTCCCCCAATATAAAATACATCACATAGTTCTGCAATTTCTTCTGGTCTCAGATCATTTTCTTTACTTTCAATTCCGTAACCTAATCTCGCCCCATCAATGAATAATGGAATTTCATAGTTTCTGCAGACATTTGAGATCTCTGTTAGTTCCTGTTTCGAATACAATGTTCCATATTCTGTAGGAAATGAGATATAAACCATTCCCGGATATACCATATGTTCGTGATTATCGTCTGAATAAAAATCTTCGATACATTTCTTAATATCTTCTGCTGCTAACTTTCCGTCATTTTCTTCTAATTCGATCACTTTATGTCCACTATATTCAATCGCTCCTGCTTCATGAACACTGACATGTCCTGTTTTTGCTGCGATCACACCTTCATAAGGAGCAAGCATTGTACTGATGATCACCTGATTTGTCTGTGTGCCTCCGACTAAGAAAAAGACCTCTCCATCTGGACATTGAAATGCCTGTTTGATCTTTTCTTTTGCCTGTGCACAATATTGGTCCGTTCCATATCCACTTAAGTTTTCCATGTTTGTTTCTAGTAATCTTTGCATAATTGCTGAGTGTGCCCCTGCGATATAGTCACTTGCAAATGAAATCATATTATTGTCCTCCATTTTTCTTTCTGATATCTATTTTAGCACAAATTTTTTGCAACGAAAAACTATAACATTATTTTCTATCTCACAAGCTTCGTTCATAGTTCATTTAATCCTGTTTCTCTTTGATCTGAAACATCAACTGAAATGCCTGCTATGAGCTCTCACTGCTTCATCTTCATACGAAAGATCACCTTCGTCTATACTCCAGACATCTTTTGCAAGATTGAATGCCGCCCAGCCTTTCGTCCACCCTGCATAAAATGCTATATGTGTAATCACGGCTGCGATTTCTTTCTGAGTCACTCCATGAGCTTTTGCATTTTCAAAATGTGCAAACTGTGGTGCAAATTCATTTAGTGCGTTTCTTCCTGCTGTCTGTACAATTTTTTCACTTTAATCACCTGCCCTTATTTTAACTGCGCTCCATCCTTAAAAGCATTTCCCACACGTTCTCCAAGTCTATAATATCCGTGATGTACTGGGTCATATGTAATCGGTGTAAACTTACTAAGATCAATTTCTCCGTCATCACCGAGATATTTCTCATCTGCACTTACATTTTTAATTTCTGCAAGATATTTACTGCCATCAATGACTTTTACAAGCTCACATTCAAGAGTCAGTGGAAGTTCGTTGATAATTGGTGCATTTACAAATTCACTCTTTGTTATTGTAAAATCTGCTTTTTTCACTTTGTTCGGTTCTTTATTTGCAGAAACAATTCCCACATAATCGCAGGCAACCAGATGTTCAAGATCTGCCACACCTACTGTAAAGGCTTTATTTATTATAATATTATCGGTTGTCTTATGGACAGACAAGTCTACAATAATCTCATTTGCACCTACAATTCCGCCCCATGCGGCGTTCATTGCATTTGCCTTTCCATTTTCATCATATGTTCCCAGAATCATAACCGGTTGTGGATAAAAAAATGGTTTTGCTCCAAAATTCTTTCTCATTGTCTTATCTCTCCTTATTCTTATTTCTGCTCATCTACCGGCGGTACCATTTCGGCATACTTTTTCAGCAACTCCGGTGTACTTGTATAATATCTTACATTTTTATCAAGCTCACTGATTTTTTTCATTTCATCCTCAGTCAGAGCAAAATCAAATAAATCGAAGTTTGCTTTGATATGCTCTGGGTTTTTTGAGCCTGGAATTACAATATTTCCAGCCTGAATATGCCACCGGAGAATAATCTGTGCTGTACTCTTCTGGCATTTTTTACCAAGTTCTACGATAGTCTCATCATTTAAAAGTGCTGCATCTCCATGTCCCAGTGGATACCACGCCTGAATTTTAATGTCCTCTTTCGCTAAAAATTCTTTTAATTCCTGTTCCTGAAAATATGGATGTACCTCTGTCTGCAATACTGCCGGCTTTACTTCACAAATCGCAAGAATTTCCTGAATCTGTTCCTTTGTAAAGTTAGAAAGACCGATTGCTTTTACTTTCCCTTCTTTATATGCCTTTTCCATAAGACGATATCCTGCCACATAGTTTCCTGATGGCTGATGAATCAGAAGCAGGTCAATATAATCTGTATCCAGTCGTTCCAGTGTTTTTTCTACAGCATCTTCCTGCTCATAAAATGATGGCCAGATTTTTGTCTCTAAGAAAATATCTTTTCTTGCAAGTCCTGACTTTTTCATTGCACGACCTACTGCTTTTTCATTTACATAGGCATTTGCTGTATCAATCAGTCTGTAACCGTCTTTCAGTGCCTCTAAAACTGCACTTTCTGCCTGATCCGGAGTCAGAAGAAAAGTTCCAATTCCTGCCATTGGCATTTTAATTCCATTATTTAATGTTGTATATTCCATGTTTCATGTACCTCCATTCTTTATTTTCTGCATTTATTATAAACAACTTATGCGTCTTTCAGAAGTTCCTGTTTGTCAGTCTTAACCTTATGGTTATTTGTTTAGCTCTACCTTTACCTGCTCAATCCATTCTGTAATCACATCTTCCGAAGTTTCCAGATGGTCCTTCCCATTAGAATCAAACTGAATCTGCATTTCATGCGCAAAGGTAGCTCCTTTACAATTTTCCTTCATATCTTTTATAACATGCCCCGGCCATCCACCATTTGTCATAAATGGAATCACTGTCTTTCCTGTAAAATCATTTGTTGTCAAAAATGTAAGCACTGCCGGTGCCATCGTATACCACCACGTCGGCGTTCCGATAGCAATCACATCATAATCCGCAAGATTTACAGATAACGGATTGATCCGAGGCATAAAGCCTGCCTCTACTTCTCTTTTTCCCTGTTCAACCACCTCTTCATGACTGCCTCTGTATGGCTCTGCTGTTTCAATTCTTGCAACATCTGCACCTGTCTCATTCACCAATTGCTCTGCAATTCTTTTTGTATTTCCATTTGACCAGGAATAATATACAACTACCATTTTCTTCATTTTTTTATTCTCCATTTACTACTTAACGTGTACATTTTTTAATAACAGAAATAACTTCATTCTCTTTTAGTGATGTTTCAATATCAATACTTCTGATTTTTTCTTCATCAACATTACCTTTAAACTGCATATCAACGCCCAATGTTTCAAACAATTCCACTATTTTCGATGAAGTTTCTGCAATGTTTCCTTCATATCCAAAGGCATCCTTTATAAATTTACAAATATCTTCTTTGTGGTATTGTGATATCACCTCCAGAAAACGAGGGAAAATTGTCGTAAGACTCTTTCTGTAAGCTGCGCCAAACAATACTTCCGGGATAAACTCTAATTCATAGATATCATAACTGTAGTTTTCTTCTTTTCCTATGCCAAGTCTGCCCGATGTAGAAATCGCCGCTCCATATAAAATTACACCTCTTGCATCCTGATCTTCTGAATTTTCCTTCAATTTCTGTGCGGCTTTTAAAACATTACGAATAACAGCAATTCCACAATCATAAGAAACTGGATTTTTGTCACCGATTGTTGATGCCGATAGCTGAACTAACGTAACAAGAGCTGTATATGCTGTCATCTCCTCATTCAATGTCATGGAATACTTCGGTGTCAGAATAGCATAATCTGCCGGAATTCCGTATGCTGTTCCCAAATCGTCATTTTCTGAATCCGCTGCTACAGCTCCCAGTCCATTTTCTGAACCGCTGGAAGGATATGTCGGCATCAATACTAAAGCAAGTTTCTCTAATCCATAAGGATTCTTTTTTCCCTTTACATAGTCCCATAAGTCACCCGTATGATAATATCCAAATGCTGTCAGTTTCGCACAATCCATAATACTTGCTCCACCAGCACCAATGATCAGTTCAATTTTATTATCCTTGGCTGTTTGAATATTTCTTTCAATGTCTGTTCTTTCCCTTGAAGAGTTTCCTGCCTCAATCAAAGTTGCTCCACTTTGCTCAATTGCATTTTTCACATCATCATAACAGCCATTCTTTTTTACAGAACCACTGCCATATACAAACAGTACTTTTTTGTTCTTCACAATTTTACACAATTCCTGTACAGGATCATTACGAAACATCAATTTTGTGTCATTTCTTAACTGAAAATCTTTCATTTTTACTTTCCCTTTCCTGATTACTGAAGTCCTTTCGCCCAATCAGTAATCTCCTGTTCACTATCAGCTACATCATTTCTTGAAATACTTAACCCATCGTCCCTTACAGTCGCATTGGGCTGTAACTTTTTTATTTCTTCTATCGTGTTAGAAAAGCCACTTCCTCCATGGGAATTAAAAGGAATAATTGTTTTTCCCGAAAAATCATACTCTTCAAGAAACGTATATAATGGCTGTGGCATATCTCCCCACCAATTCGGATAACCTAAAAAAATCATATCGTATTGTTCCACATTCTCAATATGTGTTGCCAGTTCAGGCCTTACTTCTTCATTTTGTTCTTCTTTTGCCTGATTGACCAATGTTTCATGCTCTAAAGGATATTTTTCCTTTGTTTCGATTCTGAATAGTTCTCCACCGATTGCTTCTTGTATTGTCATCGCCATATACTGCATATTTCCAAGTACATCCTTATTTTTTACTACTATACTTGCTCCGGAATTTGCATCAATTCCATCTGTGTCAACATTCTCAGGAACCGAAAAATAAGCAATTAGAATATTCTCATTGTCTGTATTATTTTGTACAGCCTCCGTAACGGCATTTGAGGAACTATCAATATCGCTACTTTTTTCCGCAGAATCATTTTTTGTTGTTTGATTATTTTTTACAGAAGCAGAACCACATCCAGTAAATATACTGATTATCATCACAACTGCTAACATAATTAAAAATCGTCTTTTCAGCATAAATCATCACCTTTCTCTTCTTGTGTTTTTATCTCACTGTTCATTCCAGAAAAATCGTAGTCCATTATACGTGTACTCATCACACGCCTTCTGATCATGTTCATAACCTTCTCTCTCCAAAAAGGAAAGATTCCCATGTATTATAGGTGATTTTCTGGAGATTTCCCTGCTGATCTGCCGGAGCTTCATATCCATCAGGGATATATTCCAGCTCATCCGGTACGATACCACTCCCATAGCGTTTATCTGAATTTTCTGTTTCCATCTTTGAGTTTCCTTCTGCATTTAGATCTTTTGTATTATTTTCGTTTAACACACCAATCCTCTGAAGCCATTCTTTCACATCATCAACATCCGCTGCATGAATCCGGTATCCGTCCAGCACATTTGCTCCACTTGCAACCGCTTTTATATAATCCATACTGACGCTAATATCATTATCCTGGCTTGTGCAAAATGGAATTATTGTCTTACCTGACAAATCATAGCTTTCCAGAAAACTTCCTATTGCCATCGGTGCATTAAACCACCAAATCGGATATCCCACGTAAATTGTGTCATAATCATCCAGATTATCCGGTTTAGCAGCAAGTTCTGGTCTTAAATTAAGCTGCTCCTCAATCCATGCAGTTGCAGCTGTTCCCACAAAGGATCTTCTGTAGTAATGAGCGGTGTATATCTGATACATGTCAGCCCCTGTAAGGCTCTGTATCATACGTGCAGCGCCTTCTGTGTCACTGCCTTCCATGCCTTTATTAGAGCTTTGTGTTGCTGATGAAACTGCATCTACATCTCCCGGAATCACTCCCTGCCTCGTGAAATAAACAACCAGAGACTTTGTCTCTTCATCCCCCTTTATGACATCATTGCTTACATTTTTTATTTTAGTCCCTGTAAACAGATAGATATAACCCACCATGACTACCGCCAAAAAAGCCACTATTACCCCTATGGTTATCTTTTTCCTTGTTTTCATTACTCACCTCTTTTATTTCTTCTGTATTTTTGAGCCTCCAAACACCTGCGACATCGGCATGTGGTCAAGCATCTCATCAATAGATTTTACTTCATCCTGAGTCAGCTTTATATCTGCTGATTCCATATTTTCTTCCAGTCTATTTACTTTTCTTGTTCCCGGAATTGGTACGATATATGGTTTCTTTGCAAGCATCCAGGCAAGAGAAATCTGTGCAGGCGTGGCATTTTTTTCTTCTGCAATCACTTTCATCCAGGACATAAATTCATTATTTTCCTTTAATCCTTCTTCTGTAAACTGTGGCATTGCGCTTCGATAATCTCCCGGCTTTTCAAATTCCCCATGGGAATGATATGCTGCTGTCAGTAATCCATTTGCAAGCGGCGAAAATGCAACAAATCCTATTTTCAATTCTTCAAGCACCGGGAATAATTTCTCATAATCCCTGTACATCATGGAATATCTGTTCTGAATCGCTGTAACCGGGCATACTTTATGTGCACGTCGAATAATCTCTTCACTGGCTTCTGATAACCCCCAGTGTGTGATTTTTCCCTGCTCCATTAACTCCTTCATAGCTCCTGCCGTCTCTTCAATCGGTACAGTCATGTCAATACGATGAATATAATATAAATCAAGATGGTCTGTGTTAAGTCTCATTAAAGATCCCTCAATCGATGCTTTAATCGTCTCCGGTCGTCCATCAGGAATCAAAGGTTTATTTACAGTTGTTGCAGTTTCATCAAAACGTATCCCACACTTTGATGCAAGGACAATTTTGTTTCTATATGGCCTTAACACTTCCCCAAGCAGTTTTTCATTGTGATGACGGTCTTCTGTTGTTCCGTATATCTCTGCCGTATCAAAAAATGTGCAGCCTTCATCGATCGCTTTTTCAATCAATTCTTCTGCTTCTTTCTGTGTTGAAACAGTTCCATATGCATGACTCATTCCCATACATCCAAATCCGATTTCTGATACTTCTAAGTCTCTTCCTAAAATTCTTATCTCCATCTTTATCTTCCTTTTCTATATTTCAAACTTTACTGTAAGTATAAAAAAGTGTCTTCGACACTTCAACTCCCCTGCCCCTCATTCGAGGGCACTGAAAAAGTAGATTATACCGTCTATATTTGGTACAATGTATCTATCAAATATAGGCGGTGTTTTTATGATCGAACAACAGCAGAAATTGATGCTAAGTCCATACATGGAAATATATGAATTAGTAATCCCGAAAGATAATCTTCTCCGGCAGATAAAAGAATTGGTTGATTTTAGCTTTATTTATGATGAATTGCTTGCTAATTATTGTCTGGATAACGGACGAAATGCAGTTCCACCTATCCGAATGTTTAAATATCTTCTTTTAAAATCAATTTATGATTTATCAGATGTTGATGTGGTTGAACGTTCTAAATACGATATGTCTTTTAAATATTTTTTGGACATGGCTCCAGAAGATGAAGTTATAAATCCAAGTTCATTGACAAAATTTCGGAAGCTGCGTTTAAAGGATATGAATCTTTTGGATATGCTGATTGCCAAAACAGTTCAGTTAGCATTAGAAAAAGGAATTATTAAGTCAAAATCCATTATTGTGGATGCTACGCATACAAAATCAAGATACAATCAAAAGACTCCCCGTCAAGTACTCCAGGAACAATCAAAAAAACTGCGCCGTAGCATCTATGAGATTGATGAAACAATGAAAGAAAAATTTCCTGATAAAAACACAGAGGATTCTTTAGAAAAAGAACTAAAATACTGTAAACAGCTTATTGATGTTGTAAAAGGAAATGAAGAAATTTGCAGTTATCCAAAAGTGCAGGAAAAATTAAATCTACTAGAAGAATCTGTCACTGATGACATGGAACATTTAGAAACTTCAAAGGATGAAGATGCAAAAACTGGTCATAAGACAGCCGACACTTCATTTTTTGGATATAAAACACACATAGCAATGACAGAAGAACGGATCATCACAGCTGCCACAATCACCAGCGGCGAAAAAACAGATGGCAAAGAACTGCCAAAACTTGTACAAAAAAGTAAAGCTGCTGGGATACAGATTGAATCAGTCATTGGAGATATGGCTTATTCTGAAAAGAAAAATATCGAGGCAGCAAAAGAAGGTGATTATGAACTGATAGCAAAACTAAATCCAATTATTACACAAGGTAACCGAAGAAAGGAAGATGAGTTTGAATTTAATAAAGATGCCGGAATGTATCAGTGTAAAGCCGGACATTTAGCCATTCATAAATATTTCGATAAAAGGAAAAAAGATAAAAAAAACAAAAACCCACGTATGGTCTATTTTTTCGATATTGAAAAATGTAAATGTTGTCCTTATCGTGATGGCTGTTATAAAGAAGGAGCCAAAAAGAAAACATACACAGAAACAATCATTTGCGATTCCCACAGTGAACAGGTTAAATTTCAGGAAACTGAGCATTTCAAAGAAAAAATGCGGGAACGCTATAAAATAGAAGCTAAGAACAGCGAACTAAAACATCGGCATGGTTATGACGTAGCGTCATCATCAGGTCTTATTTGTATGGAAATGCAAGGAGCAATGACGATCTTTGCAGTAAATCTTAAGAGAATAATTAAATTAATGAATGAAAAATAAGAACTTTGGCCGAAAAAGACAAGCAATTTATATTTTGTCTAACAGAAAATCCACCAGAATCATAAAAACTCTGATGGATTTTTTCTTTTTTATTAAAGTCAAAATAAAAATGGTATGTTTTTCAGTGCCCTCCCTCATTCTTGAGGGGTGGGTTTCTTTTTTTGTCTTTTTCCTTCATAATAGAATCATGAATATCCTACAAGAGATCTTTACAGATCATTATGAAGAAATCAAATATACTCTTCATCCCAGACCTGCTGAGATGGAAAATATCGATAAGATGATCAACTGTGGTGATCCTTCTTATGGTGGTGCCATGTATGGCTGTATCCACTGCGGAAATCTCAAGTTTGTTCCTTTCCGTTGTCACAGCCGTTTCTGCCCTACCTGCGGTAATAAATATTCCATGGATCGCACTACCTCTATGTCCTTTAAGCTCGTTAATGTCAGACACCGTCATTGCGTTTTTACCATTGATGCGTCCCTCCGTGATTTTTTCCTGCAGGATCGCTCTCTCCTTAACTGTCTCTTTCATTCCGTCTCCAGTGTTGTCCTTCGCTTATTCTCTAAAATGAACAAACACAAAAACTTTACCCCTGGTTTTATCATGGTCCTGCATACTTTCGGCAGGGATCTTAAATGGAATCCTCATATCCATTGTCTCATCTCTGAAGGCGGTTACAGTGATGATGCTTTCTGGCGTAATGTCTCTCATTTCAACTATACTTTCCTTCGCAATGCTTTCCGTACTGCTCTCCTCAAGGAAATGTTGCTCCGCATCGGTCCTTCTTTTAAAAAAGTTTCTGCCCGTTGTTATCTGGAACATGAACACGGCTTCTATGTTTATGCCAAACCCAACCGTTGTGACCCTAAGACTGTTACCAAATATATTGGCCGGTATCTTGGTCGCCCTGTCATTGCCACTTCCAGGGTCGATTCTTATACCGGTGATCTTGTCTCTTTCCATTACAATCGTCACGAAGATGATCAATACGTTCAAGAAACCATTCCTGTCATGGATTTTATCAAACGCCTTATCCGGCACATCCCTGAAAAACATTTCAAGATGATCCGTTATGGCGGCCTTTATGCCAGACATCGTTCCATTGATAAAAAACTCCATCTCGCTATTTCGAAAGAAAAACGGCATACTTTCCGTTGTTTTAACCGGTGGCGTACTGCGATCCTTTCTTCTTTTGGCTATGATCCTCTGATCTGTCCTCATTGTAAACAACAGATGGTGATCCTGGAAATATATCATAACCATCGCCGCGTACCTCTTGAAGAATTATACGAGAAAGCAATGTCCCGCTCCCGTGGAAAGCGTTCTTCTGCATGACCACTTCTTTTTATGCTATAATCCTCATATAAAGGAGGAACCCTACCATGAAAAAGAATATCAAAGAGCTACGCGAAAAATATATTTCAAATCCCCCAGAAGGTATGACATCCGAGGACATTCGCCATATGAGCGAGGATGACCTGCTGGATATGGATTATTTTCTAAATGAAGATGTGTTTGGTGATGATTTTGGTGATGAAGGTTTTTATATTTTCTAAAACCATGATCATCTGTTTGCTCTGCCCACTTTTATGTGGGCTATTTTTCTTTTGGAAAGGAGCCAAAGGCGAACTTTCCTATAAAGTAAGAAAAAGAGACTCCGGACAGAAGTCTCTCTTTGTTAGGCAGTTTAAACCTAAAGGTTATGTCTTACTTATAAGATTCCTGATAAATTGTAACGCAATCTTCATTCGTAAGCTTGTACATATCGTTTTCAAAATTGATACCAAGTGTAGCTCTTGCATTCTCTGCCATTTTAGGAAATTCTTCCGGTGTGATTCTGTAATCAGACATTTTCAGTTCTGCCACATTACAATCTTCCTGTAATTTTACAAGCATAGTAATAAAGTCTTCTGGCTTATTTGCATCTTCCATTCCCATCAGTTTTGCCATTTCAATGAAACGATCATCGCAGACATGTTTATTGATAAAAAAGCTGTAAAATGCTTTTGAGATCATAATCAGACCGGCACCATGCGGAAGTTTCTCATGATACGCAGAAAGCGCATGCTCAAGAGGATGTGCGCTGACACATGTTCCAACTGTCATCTGAATACCCGACAGATAGCTTCCAAATGCTACATTACTCATTGCCTCAATATTTTCAGGTTCACGGATTGATGTAACAAGATTACGGCTTACATTCTTAATTGCCTCTGCTGCAACCATTTTGCGGAATTCATTTCTATTTGCGGAAATATATCCTTCTGTAGAGTGGAATAAAGCATCAAATCCCTGATAAGCCTTGAATGCTGACGGAACACTTGTCATTAATTCTGGATCAACAATTGCAAGAACCGGCATCGTACCTGTACCGAATACTCCTGTTTTCTCCTGAGTCTCCGGATTGGTAATCACACCGCCTCCATCAGTTTCTGATCCTGTTCCGGCAGTTGTAGTGATAGCAACAATCGGAAGGGATGGCATTGGTGGCCACTGTTTCTTTCCTGTTCCAAACATTACATAGTCCCACAGATCATCGCTCTCATTGGTTGCCATAATACCGATTGCTTTTGATGCATCCATAACACTTCCACCACCTAAAGCAACGATAAAATCGCACCCATTTTCTTTTGCAAATCTGCCGCCCTCTTCTACAACTGGTTTTGTCGGATTGGAGCCAACTTTATCAAAAATCACATACTCTACATTGCTTTGCTTTAATTCATTTTCAAGCCTGTTTAAATATCCATTTGCACGAGTAGATTTACCATTGGAAATAACAACTAATGCCTTGTTGCCATGTACTGCTCCCATTGGTGTATTAATCTGTTTATGTAGTTCTCCAAGTTTTCCAGCTCCGAATAGTGCATTTGTTGGTACTAAAAAATTAAAACTCATTATGATTCCTCCAAATATTTTTATATTCTTTTATAACCCAAGACTGTCTATCCATGAACTAATATCTGATTCAGACGCTCCACCATGGAATCGTTCTCCTTCTTTCCAGTCGCCTGTTCCTGTCATCTCTTCCAGAAGATTACCGCTGTCACCGATTCCTGATGAAGCCGCTGTACAAAATGGAATGACTGTTTTCCCTGTAAAATCATTATCTTTTACAAAGTTATCTACCGGCCACGCTGCAATTCCCCACCAGATAGGATAGCCAATGTATACCGTATCATATGAATCCCAGTTATCAACTGTTGTAGACACCAGCTCCACATCTCTTAAGCTCTCATCGTCATGTTCTCTTGACACCCGGCTGTCATCATCTGTCCAGTCAAGGTCGTCATCTGTATATGGCTCCACAGGCTCTATTTCAAACAAATCTGCATCTGTAATTTTTGCTATTTTTTCAGCGACATCTTTTGTATTTCCTGAAGCCGAATAATATACAACCAATGTTTTTCCATTTCCTGTTGATGTATTTTCTGTTGCATCTGTAGTGTTTTCGGAATTTGTATCCGCTTCTTCACGTCCAATCTGGTTTGTACTTGCAGTCTGGCTGTCATTATTAGAAGCAGACTGGTTTTTATTGTTTGCTCCACATCCTGCCATCAAACCGATTGCCATGATGCATGTTAAGAGTACTGCTGCTATTTTCTTTGTTTTCATTCCAAGGTTACCTCCTGTCGTATAAAATGTTTGTCACGCTAATTTCTATCGGATGAAATTAGTAAATACAAAATTCGGTGCCTTTGGCATTTCAATTCCCATTTTTGTCGCAACATTTTTGCAGTTAATGAAATATGCCATATTGTTTCCAAGAATCCGCATAACCTGCATTCCTTCGAGATCTTGTTTTACTTCATCTGGATTCGTCCCATGTACCATATTCCAATATCTCGATGTAATGATCGGCATCTGCATCAGACCAAAATATTTATTTACCTGGTCCCATGTGGCAGTTGTTCCGGCCCTTCTTGCTGAAATTACCACAGCGGCAGGTTTCAGGCGGAATCTGTCGCCGCCACCGTTTAAATCGGCATAAAAGACTCTGTCCATAAAGGATGTGAGTGCACCGCCTGCACCACCCCAGTGTACCGGAGTTCCAAATACGAATCCGTCATAATCCCCTGCTATTTCCAGAAATTCATTCACGATATCATCCAGGATACATTTATTTTTTTCCTGACATTTTCTGCAGGCAATACATCCTGAAATCGGCTTATTTCCAATCCAGAAAATATCTGTACTTATGCCATTTTCATTTAATGCACTGGATACTTCACAAAGAGCTGTATAAGTACAGCCATTTTTGTGTGGACTGCCATTGACAAATAATACTTTCATTGATTTTTCCTCTTATACTTACCAGTTCTTTTTTTCTTTTGAACTGTCATTATTCTTTTTTCTTTCCTCAACCATCTTCACGAACCATTCCACCATATTCGGATCCTGATGCGAGAAGAAGGAGCTTGTCTTCTTGTCCAGTTCTGCAATAGTCTTCATATCTTCATCAGAAAGTGTGAAATCAAAAACATTAAAGTTTTCTTCCATTCTCTCAATGTGTGTTGATTTCGGAATAACCACTACCCCTCTCTGAATATGCCAGCGAAGCATAACCTGTGCCGGAGTCTTCTGATATTTTTCTGCAATCTCTGCGATGACAGGATTCTCAAAGGTGCCTCCTCTGCCCTCACCGAATGGTGCCCATGCTTCTAACCGGATATCATATTTGTCTGCCCATTCCTTCATCTCTTTCTGCTGATTGAAGATGTGGGTTTCCACCTGATTTACCATAGGTTTAATGCGGTTGAAGGATGCAAAATCAACCATTCTGTCTACATAAAAGTTGGAAATTCCGATTGCTCTGATTTTTCCCTCATCGTACAGATCTTCCAATGCATGGTAAGCACCGTAAGCATCTGAAAATGGCTGGTGAAGCAATACCAGATCCAGATAATCTGTCTTTAACTTTTTCATAGATTCAAGAACTGATTTCTTTGCTTCTTCATATCCATAATGTTCAATCCACACCTTTGTTGTAAGGAAGATTTCTTCTCTTGGAATGCCTGACTTTTGGATTGCATTCCCAACCTCTTCCTCATTAAAATAACTCTGTGCTGTATCAATCGCCCGGTATCCAACTTTTAAAGCATCAAGCACACATCTTTCACATTCCTCTTTTGTTACCTGATATACGCCATATCCCAGTATTGGCATTTTTACACCATTATTTAATAAAATATATTCCATTGTCGTATCCTCCTTGTTTTCTTTCATTCATCTTACATTCATACTATAAGACTAATAGATTCCTTTGAGAAGTTTCGATAAGTTTTTCAGTCTTAACCTTTCGGTTTATTCTGGTTCTTACTGATTGAACAGCCATCCCATAATTTCTTTGTCACGACAAAACAGATAGCCACCGCCATGCTGATAAGTGACCGGTGTCCCTTCAAAGTAATCTTTATCTTTTACATCCAGTACCACCAGTTTATCAATCTCTGATTCCGATAATCCCTGTTCTTTGTAAAGCTCATGTATCTGCTGGTATGCCTCTTTAAAAGGTTCTGATCCATAGTATTCGTCGCTTTCGCCAATCACAAAATATACCGGCGTTTTCATCTCCACAACCGGCTCATATGCACCATCCCACTGAGAGCTGCACATAAGTGCCGCTGTATATAATTCCGGCTGCTTTGCCAATACCAGTGACAGGGTTTCTCCTCCTCCAGAATAACCATTAATATATACTTTCGATGGATTAATAATATAATGCGTCAGAAAATACTGTGTCAGTTCAATTGTCTGATCTGCTGATGTCTGTCCCCAGTCATTTAACTGTGGAGCTACAATAATCATATCGGTAATATACTTCTGTGCTTCAAATCCAAAATCTTCTGTCCGGATATTTTCTCCCACACCCTGAAAATATAATCCCTGATATCCGGGTAATGTTACATATAGTGCATATTCCTTTATCCCGTCATATGCATCTGGAATATATACATTGTAATGAATGTCCCCTTTATTTGGAGAATGAAGAACATTATCCAGGAGGAAGCCCCGGTATTCTTCGCTTCCCGGCGTAACATTTTCCAATTCATCTCCGGATGTATTTTTTTCTGTATTTTCTTTTTTCTCATCTGTCTTCTGCTGTACGGTCTGTACCTGGTTTATTGTTTGTTGATTCTTCTTTTCATCCCTGCCAGGTTTTGAAAAGTAGATATATACCATGATTACCATTGCTAAAATAACAACTCCAATAATTGTAAGTACTAATTTCCGCTTTTCCATAAATACACCACCTTCTTTCAGTCTGAACCTTTTCGTTTTCTCTTACCTGTTTTCTTTAGAAACACTCCACTATAATATCCAATAAATGCTATCAATATCATTACTGCCAGATAATCCAGCAGAAAAGGAAAGATCCCCTTTTCATAATCATAAAATACAAAATGCATCCTCATAATCAGATAATCTCCTATCTGTCTCCTGTAAAATGCATATAAACCATAACCTGCAATTGTGGTTGCGACAGATCTTGCTGCCCATGTTCTGATGACGGATGGATGTTCCCATAATCGTCCTGCCATTGCTACTGCTATATTCCAATGAAATCCGAGATGTAATGACATCACCACCAGTCCCCAGTATGCGCAAAACATATGTATCTGTCTGGCTGTCATATATGTTTCGGAAATCTTTATCCATTTAAATATGTGATTTGACAATAATATTCCACTTATCATGGAACCCATTATAAGAATAAGCATGATGATAACCAGTACTGTCTGTATCACTCTGAACGCATTATATTTTCCTTTCCTTACAGAGGTCACCCATTTATGATTCAGTATGTAATGTGAAATAAAAAGCACAAGCATTGCCATACCAATCCACTCATGTGCAGTCTCGCTGAGCAGACTATATGGCATAAGAAGAAGCAAACATATCGTCATTCCTATATCTATCAATATTTTTGCTGTAAATCGTTTATTTTTCATATCCTACCTCTTATCTAAAGCATTCATATTGTCTTCCCAAAAAGATATTGCACGATCAATCCATCCTTCTGCTACAGTCCCCTCTCCCAATCCAAATCCATGAGAAAGGTCTTTAAATACTTCTATTTTTGTATTTGGGCCATTTTGTTGTATCTGGGAAATATAATTTTCCATACTTCTGTATGATGCAATTCCGTCACTTGTTCCGACACAGGCATAGGTTGGCGACTCCATTCCTGTCACCTGGGAAAGTCCTGTATACTGCATAATCACCGCAGCCGGTGCAGGATATTCTTTTTCTCCAAAGTAAGCTGTTCCATAAGAACCAAGCCAGGCCGCCATCCTTGCTCCTGCTGAGCCACCCCAGAGAGAATAATCCGTCATATCAATCTGTAGTTTCTCTGCATTTTCATGTAAAAACGCAATTGCTCTGGCAAGATCCTCACAGGCAGTCTGTGCTCCCGGACGATAAATAAGAGCAAATGCATTATATCCTTTCTTTGACAATTCTAAGGCATGAGGAAAGCTATCATGTATTCCGGCTACATATACAAAGCCTCCTCCTGCATTGATAATCGTTGTTTTTGCTCCTGCATTTCCCCGAAAGAAAAATAAACCTGTATCCTTTTTACCCGCATCTGCCTGCATTTCTTCTTCACTGTATATTGGATAAAAAATCTGCTCACCATTCATTGCCTGATTTTTCATATAATTTACGATTTCTACTGTTTTATCGGTGTTGACTTCGCTGTACCACGGCAAAATAGAGCTGACGTCTTTTAATTTCAGATTGTCCTCTATTTCCATATCTACCGGAAATATGAGTCTGCCATAATCATCGAAAGCTGAATCATGGATAACATCATTTATATTACTCTCTGCATTAAAACTTTCTTTTTCATTCATATTGATATCCTTCTCTGTCACGCTCTCTTGCTCTGTTTTTCCTGTTTCCAACGTTTTTTCTTCCCCGATTGCCAGGTTCTGGACTGTTGTGCTACACCCACTGAACATGATAACAGTCATGATGATTCCTCCAAGAGCTATCCTCTTTATCTGCATATAGTATCCTCCATTTTCACTTCAGCTAAAGTATAACAAAACGAGACTCCATCAGAAGTCTCGTTTTGTTATTCAGTATTAACCTTTAGGTTTCTACTCGCATGTATTCAATTTTTATTTTACCTTGTTAATAGCATTTATCAGCCGCTTAACCTTAATGGACGGTTTTTTCGAATGAAGAATTCCAAACGGCATAGTATAATCCCACTCTACTGGAATGATTCTGATCAGTGGATGAACACTTTCCCAGCTCTTGAATGCCAGTAATACCTCATTATTGTTTTCGCATCGGTTAAATGCTTCTACATTGTACAGATTAAAGTCTACAATATTGATTTCAGGATGATTTTTCATCATATCATCCCTTAGCATATCGCCATAATAACTCCATCCTCTTTGCATGATCATAAGATTTTCTCCAGCCAGATCATCAAGTGTAATTTTTTCTTTTTTTGCCAGCCTATGATGAATTGATACCGCCACACAAAATGGTTCTCTTGAAATCTCAGTGCCATCACAGCCTCTGAGTTCAAGCATTGTTTCATCAAAGATTCCAGCTATCACATCAATATTCTTTCCCATATTAGCCAGTATCTCTCTTGCATTCTCTGGTGTATTTTCAAATGTAATCAATTTAAACTTCATCTCCGGATATATTTTCTGTATCTTAGGCCAAAGTTCCACAAAAACTTCCGGTGGCGTCATCGGAGATATTCCAACACGAATGATTTCTTCATTATGATTCATTGCTTCCTGCGCCCGTATCAACGATTCTTTTGAATATTGAATCAGATATTTTGCATCCTGATAGAGCGATTTACCAGCTTCCGTAATAATAAGACCTCTGTGTGTTCTTTCAAATAATTGCAAATCTAAGCTGTTTTCCAAAGAATTTATCTGTTTAATAACGGCAGGTGCACTTATATATAATTCTTCTGCCGCTTTACTAAAACTTCCAGCTTCTGCAACGCAGATAAATGTATCAAGTTGTGGATTATACATCATGTAATTCACTCCTCTTTGTGATTTTAAATCATCTGAAATGCTTTCAGTGCCCCAATAATTGCCTCTTCTTTCTCCTTCGGACATTGTGGTTGCTTTGCTCCCTCTGACCTAGGAATATTAAAATTCTCCGCTAATTCAATTCCACACTTTCTCTTCACCTGTGCAATATACAGATTAGATACCTTCATCCCATCATTATACTCTGCAACATACTTCTTTATCTCCTCATAAGTAGCCTGTCTACGCTCCGCTTCGGTCCGCGCTTGGCAAAGGTCCCCTGGACCTTTAGCGCCTCTCAGCCGCCGTTAAATCCATCTCGTCCATGTCAAGTCTCACATTCACATGATGCTTCGCTTCGTGGAGTTTGGACAATAAACATACTGTCTCGATATGTATCGATTCCACTTAAGGAATGCACAGAATGAGTCTCGTTCTTACCAAAGGAATGCACATCTGCATTCTTCTCTTTTTCATTCCTTACTCCTTGGTCACAGTTTTTTTGCATCTTCAATTTCATGTTCCAACCCTGTTTTATATATGAAAGTAATCATATATGGATCTTTATTACCATCTTTATCAATGCCACCTATAATGACTTTTTCAATTATACTTTCAAATACATGCCTGTCAAATTCTTCTAAAATCTGATTATTTTTTAAGGTATTTCTAAAATTATTAATTCTATCAGAAAGAGTATCTTTTCCATCCAATTCTTTCTTAAGATATTGTAACTCATTACAATCTTTTAATAAAGCACTTTTTAATATCTCTTCCTTTTTTCGCAGATTTTACACATTGCCATATTACTTTTGAATATTTCGAACTGCTATGCCAAGTTCTTCTTGATAAATTTGATCCACAAAAATAACACTGCAACATACAGCTAAATGCATATTGTCTTCTAATTATAACTCTGTTCGATTCCGTTGACACCTTTGCTCGTTTCAAATTTCTCGATATTCTTAATTCCTGTGCTTTTTCAAAAACTTCTCGTGATACGATTGCTTCATGATGTCCCTCTACATAAAACTTACTTTCTTTTAAGATGATCTTTTCTGAAAAAAAGAAGTTTCTTTTAATCATTTTTTCGGTTATCTATCGTCTTCATTAAAAATGCCCTGAACAAAATGTTCAAGGCATAATAAAAATATTTGAGTTGTTTATATATAAAAAGACAAAATATGCGTATTAAACAAATTTTATCTTTATTATATTGATTTTTTTGCAATTATATGTGTCCCTACTTTGCTTAACAGATAGTAAATGAATAATCTATATCTTCTTCTGCGCTGATACAATATTCATCTTCTACATTGCTGCCCCAACTGTCAATGCCTCCAACACCTCGAACTGCTCCATAAATACAAAGAATCGTTCTTCTTGCTGGTGGCAATTCTTCATGATGCAATGCATTTTCAATTTCAGATGCTGTATAAGGTAAGCATGAAAAAGCAAATGGCTCATCTTTTTTCTCAATACGAAGTGTTTGAGATGAATATTCTGTCCTGCTATTATCGAGACTCGTATGTCTTACAATATCTACCCATTCTGTATCCATTCTCATACCACATTCCTGTGGAACAAGATATGGTGTTAGGCTCAAATCAGAAACTTCATAGACTCCTTCTATTGCTCCTGCTTTTCTATCTGGATAAGTTTCTCCTGATAATCCTTTATATAAATATTTATCTGCCAACGTTGGCATAACAAACCTCATACCAAAGACTGGGAATTCAGGTAATCCTTTAACACCATTATAATGCACATTCACCTGAATTTTTCCTGTAATATCTACCGTATATGTTACAACAACCGTTGTAGAAGGAGTATTGATTGTTTCATAAGTATATTGAACCATGATCTCATCAGCTGAAACATCTCCTTCATAACTATTATTATCTGGTGCATATATTTTTTTTACTTCACCATCCATAAAAACCTGAACATCTTTACAATCGATAAACATATCGGCTGAAAGCCAGCTTCCACTCTTAATATGAAATTTATTTCCTCGATCATTATCTGTCAAGGCTCTCCAAAAAGTAGGCTTTGGACAGCGATATAACCATTCATATCCATTTTTTACTATAGATTCTAATCCACCTTGTGCATAAGAAAATATATAATTAAATTCTTTGCCATGTACACCAAGTGTATAATCACCATATACAACTCTTAATTTACTTTTATCTGTATAAGCCATAGTAATACCTCACTTCCTGCATTGCTGGTTTTTCTTTTCGATCAGCAAATACGATTCCATTTCCTGAGAATTCGTAGTCTGATGGCCTGTCATCAAAGTCTCCTCCATAGCGTAGAACTTCTTTTCCTGTTACATGATCTTTTACTAAAATTGCTTGATCAATAAAATCCCATATAAATCCACCTTGATACATTTCATATTTATCAATAAGTTTCATGTAGTCTCCAAGTCCACCCATTGAATTTCCCATATCATGCATAAACTCACATAAAATATAAGGTTTCTTTGGATCATTATTTAAATATTCTTCTACTTCTTTTGGTTTTGCATACATCCTAGTCTCGATATCAGAAATTGTATCTTCATATGCCCTATTATAGAAAGAGCTCTCATAGTGAACCAGCCTTCCATCTTTCTTCTCTTTAAAAAAGTCATTCATAGCTTCAATGTTATCTCCAGCATAAGACTCATTTCCCAAAGACCAGAATAAAACTGATGTATGATTTTTAAATGTCTCAAAATTATTTCTTGCTCGATCAAGTACTGCTTCTTTCCACTGTGGAATAGAGCAAGGAACACTACAGGATGGTTCAATCGCACCAAGTTTTTGGAAAGTTCCATGACTTTCCAAATTTGTTTCTGCCATCATATAAATTCCAGCTTCATCACACAGATAGTACCATGGAATCTGATCTGGATAATGACAAGTACGCACTGCATTAATATTGTTTCTTAGTAAACAATCCATGTCAGCGTTCATTTCTTCCATTCCAATGCATCTTCCTGTCTTTGGATTCCATTCATGACGGTTCACTCCTGTAATAATCAGTCGTTCTCCATTTAGATACATTACCTTATCGATGATTTCGATTCTTCTAAATCCTATATCATATGGAATTACTTCTAATAACTCATTATTCAGTGTTGTTAATTCCACGTACGCATGATACAGATATGGATTATGATTATCCCATAATTTTATATTTTCTACGTTTGTCTCAATCGTTCCGATAAGTTCTCTATTATTTTTTTCTAACAATGTACTTGCTTCTACCAGTTTCACACCTTCTCTATCTCTTAAAATAAATCGGGCATTTACTTTCTGTTCTTTTTGTGTGGATACTTTCATAATGACTGATATTTTTCCACTTTTATTGTTCTTATTTAAGACTGGCTGAAACCATACATCTTCCATATGAACATCTGGTACTGCCTTTAATGTAACATTTCTAAAAATCCCAAAAAAACGGAAGAAATCCTGATCCTCTAAAAATGCTGCTGTACTCATTTTATGAACCTGTACTGCTAATACATTTTCTTTTTCTTTAATAAATGGCGTCAGGTCAAATTCAGATGGCGTAAAACTATCCTCTGCATATCCAACAAACTGACCATTCAACCATACATACATTGCTTCTTCTACACCCTCAAAGCAAATACGGATTCTTTTTCCACACAACTGTTGATCTAAATCAAATTTTTTTATATAGGAACCAACTGGATTATATTCCGCTTCTGAAAACATTCCAGCCTCATCTCCAGTACCTTCCATACTATAAGCACCTCTATGGTACTCTTTTCCTTCCCAAGGATACATTGTATTGATATAGCGTATTTTATCATATCCAGCTAATTCAATATGTCCTGGGACCATGATTTTATCAAAATTAGATGCATCAAAATTATCTTCATAAAACTTTTCTGGTCTACTCATTACATTTTTGCTAAAATTGAACTCCCATTGTCCATTTAGTGACTGCTGTAAATGATTTTCCTTTTTCTTTATATCTTCATAACTCATATAATAATTGTGGTCACTGTGTGCATCTAATTGATTTACTCGAAATATTTCTGGATTATCCAGCCATTTCATATCAGCGTTCATAATTTCCCTCCATCTATCAACTATTATTCAGCAGACTCCATTTGTGCTCTCAGTTTCTCGTTTGCTCCTTCCACATTCATTCTTGACATAATAAATGTAATACATAATGATAATAACATTGGAATCCATAAGTACATAACGTGAAGCATATTGATACATGATGTTGGCTGTACTGCTGATGTTTTTACAAATCCACTGATATCAAGTAGCCATCCACAAAGAGCAACTCCAATACCACCACCAATTTTTGTTCCAAAAGATGTACATGAGTACATTGTTCCATCAATATGTTTACCTTTTGTAAGCCATGTATATTCAGAACAGCTTGCGACAACCGCTCCCATATCTCCTTGCCATGGTGCCATTCCAAGTGCTGCTACTGCAGTAAAAACAATCATAAGTGGAACACTTCCCATATATCCTGCAATAATAACACCTACCCTTCCAGCAGTTCCAAGAATATATCCTGCAAGGTTCATTCTATATAATCCCTTCATTCTTTCTACAAGCATTGGTGTAATACACATTGCAATAATAACTGGAATATTGATTGCCCATGAAAATACAGAATATAAATCTTCATTTTTCAAAATATAGATCATATAATAAATTCCCATATTTAACATTGCAGTATATATCTGCTGACAAACATAAGTACCACAAATCATAAGATAATATTTATTAGAAACTAACAGTTTTGCTGCTTCTATTAAGCTATATTTTTCTTCTTGATCTTTGTCTTTTGCTAATTCTTCCTCTGGAAGCTCTTTGATAGAAAATACAGAAATAGTATTTACAATCAATCCAATTACTGCATAAATAATTGCTACTGTTTTCCATGCAGATGCTCCGTTACCTAATGCACGAACAAACTGAACTGTAACAGATTGAATAATTAAACTTGTAGAAAACGCAAAAATAAAACGGAATGATCCCATCTCTACACGTTCTTTACTATTTCTTGTACAAAATGTAACTAAGGATGCATACGCAATATTATTAGCAGTAAAGAATACGGCGTTTAACATTGTATAAGCGATAAAGAACCATGCATACTGAGCTGTTCTTCCAAGACTTGCAGGAATTGCAAAGTTTGCTACCAATGTAACAGTATATTCTAAAAAAAAGAATATATAATGCAGAGGCATTACTTCAAAATACACAATATAATATCAATGAAATCGCACAGATTATTGGTTATGACAATCCTCTGTATTTTAGCCGTATTTTCAAAAGACAAAAGGAATATCGCCTTCTGAATACCGCAAAAACATATCACAACGTGTATTCAATTCTCCTTCTTTATAAATTTTGTATAAAAAAATAGAGATACTTTGTAATTAAAGTCTCTATTTTTCAATAACTATTGCAAAATTATATCTTGTTTAAGAAAATATTTTAATTTTAAAGATAAAAAATTCTTCATC
>OHAC01001172.1_pt1 | contig 24915 bp, 26 predicted proteins | sample 1577051 | NCBI WGS metagenome assembly OHAC01 (sample SAMEA3541499, study PRJEB24748) | human gut metagenome | biome: human gut; feature: human-associated habitat; material: faeces | place: China | collected 2012 | reverse complement strand
CTGCATGGAAACAGTAAGCAGTGCAGCAGTCAAATCAGAACCGGGTTCCGATTGTAGTATTATTTTCTCAAATAATCGGCGATCGTCTTAAATATCGATTCATACATGGAGTCATGCAGGATATCATGGGTTCCGGGGAAGCTTCTGATCTCCGTATCCGGGTTGTTTTCTTTGTATGCTTTGTACACTTTTCGGATGCCTTTTCCAAAACCAGATACCGGATCTTTTTTTCCATACAGGAATAAAGTCGGAATGGTATTATTCGGATTTTTAAGGTTTCTGCTGGCACATTCCATGCCTTTGGAAAACTCACAGAAAAAAGCAGGAGATACATCTTGACGAACAAGACTGTCACCAGCGTATTCCATTCTCTTTTCATTGTCCGTTAAAAGCCAGTAATTGGCCGGTCTGCCTTTGAACTTTTTGCCATATGTACCGAACATCAGATCATGGATCTTATCAGAAGCACAGGACATCCTTCCGGTATATTTTTTCCCAATCCATGTTCTCATTATCCTCATCAGGAAAGCGGACTGCGCACCGGTACCGATCAGGATTTCTTTTTTGTAGGGAGTCAGGTCGGGGTTTGTCCTTACAATGAAGGAACCCAGGGAAAATCCCAAAAGATAAATAGGAAGGTTTGGATATTTCCGGGCAACATATTCTCTTGCTGATACCATATCCTTAACCGTATCGTTCCAGTCATTAATGTACAAACAGGATGATCTTGGTGTGGTGCTGTGTCCGTGGCTGATGATGTCATTGCCAAAGACAATGTATCCGCGACTGGTAAAATACTTTGCAAATTTCACATATCTTCCCATATATTCTGTCATTCCATGGCAGACCTGGATCAGGCCTTTGAGATCGCCCTTATATTCCGGTGCATAGATCTCCAGGTGCATGGATGTGTCTTTATCGTTTGATGGAATTGCTACACATGTTCTTTCCACTATATTTCCTCATTTCTTGTTTTTCTGTAATATGCCAGATTTCGCAAAACAGAATAGATGGTGTCAGCAATAATATTTTCGTCTGGCTGGATTATTCCGGCTGGCAGAACAATCTTCTTGCGTGAAGCATTATATTGCTTTTTTGGGGGAAAAGAAAAGTGTTTTTTGCATGTCTGAGAAAAAGGTGTTTCGTATATCCTGGGAATGCAGAAAAAAATATCCGCAAAGTCAGCCTGTTTGACGTTTTTCTGTTTTTCGCTTATACTGTAAGAACAACACGAAAAATATGGGGAGATGCTGGGATGAGCATTGAGGTTGAAATCAAGGTAAAAATTCAAAACAGAAAACAGGTCATGGATTCTCTTAAAAAAATAGGATTTCTGGAAAACAGGTGCGTCGTAGAGACGGATATATACTATACCTCCACACATCATAACTTTGCTGCGCTGGGTGAAGCTCTGAGGATCAGAACAGTAAAGGATCCGGAATCCCCAAAAGAGACAAGTGTGATCACCTACAAAGGTGCAAAACTGGATCAGGTATCCATGACCAGGCAGGAACTGGAGACAGAAGTCGGGGAAGGAGAAACGGTCAGAAAAATACTGGAACATATCGGTTTTTGTCCGGTATCTCCGGTAGAGAAAAAGCGTCTGTATCTCGACAAAGATAATATGACTGCATGTCTGGATAACGTAAAAGATCTGGGAGACTACCTGGAGCTGGAGATATTGACAGATACGGAAGAAAAAAGGACAGAAGCATTGAAACAGATAGAAGATGTCTTGGAAGCTTTGGGGTATTCCATGGAGGACACAACGAGAACATCTTACCTTTCTATGCTGATGAAAAAAGAGAAGGATGGCAAAGATGCACAAAGTAATGGTCTTTATTGATTATCAGAATTTCTTTATTTCTTGGAAGTGGAAGAACAGGGGGAGAAAACCTCCTTTTGTCGATTATCAAAAATTAGGACGGCTGATAAACCGTCAGATCCCGTTGGATTCGGAAGTGATCAAAACATATTTGTTTGCATATAAGCCATGTGACGAGCTGATGCTGCTGGAGCCTTATCAGAGATACTACAACTGGCTTACCGGAATGAAAAAGACCCCGTATCTGGAAGTGATCGAAGGACGGCAGGATATACATCGTATTTATGGGGTTGAGTTTGATATTAATGATCCTTCTACTTACACGACAGAAGAAAAGGAAACGGATATTAATATTGCCACACACATGATTGCAAAAGGTTTTCAGAATGCCTATGACATAGCAATCCTGGTAAGTGGGGATACGGATTATGTACAGGTGATACGGACGTTGCATGATCTGGGCAAGATCGTAGTGATCGCTCATTTTCCAGAACAGAATATCGCGAAATACCAGGGGATGTACGATGCAGAAGTGATCCTGGATGACGATCTTTTGCATCGGGCTGGCAATGCATCATATGGCAGGGAAAAGAGAAGCCGAAAGAGATATCCTTCCCGGTTTCCATCGGAAAAAAAGTGAATTCGAATTCAAATTATTGTACTACAATCAGAAAAGAAGAGCATTGAGCTCTTCTTTTTTTCAGTCCCCCGGACCAGACAATATCTTTTCTCATCAGGCAGTTCATTGCCATGACGATCACATCCATCAGCATTGGAATGGACTCCGCGGAAGTAGAACCGTACAAGCCTCGGATGCCATATTCTGTTTGCTGAAACAATCTCCGAATCTCCGTTAAGCGTGGAGAATAAGGCATTTTTAATATGATAAATTATTAATTCAGAGAGGAATAAAGCTATTGTCATATGGTAGTGGAGACTTCAGAAGTTAACTATTCTGAGCTGTACCATCATATGCTTAAATTCATCTGGTTCTACTTGCATTTCTTCTGTTTTTGTTATGATTTTTCCATCTTGTTTTATGTATTCTTTTTCTACTATGAAACCGTCACAGTCATCCAGTTTGATTTTTTTGGCCGCTGCGCCTTTATCGTATTGAATCCAAGAACTATGTTTTGAATCATGACTTATGTCAATGATTACTTCATTTTTTTCTATGCTCCCATTTATGCCAATAGCGCGGCCTTCGTCCACCAGCCATCTCTTATAGCCTTCTTTGATATCATTGTATTGTACGTAGAAATGTATGTCGTACAAATCCGTCAAACCTTCATCGTTTATGTTTATTTTCTTTTTATAATAATTTCTTTTTTGTGCAAAACCTTCGGTTGCTTTTTTCTTTTGGTACGTTACCAAAACTACATGCTCATCTTTCAGGTTCGCAATGTATGCGTTGTGATTATATTTTGCAATCATATACACCTCTGCTTAAATTTTTCTTAATGTGTTCATATTATTAACGATTTGGATATTCCATCCTTGAAAAGCCAATTTGTCTGAGATCCACCCTTTATCTTCATCATTCCCAACATATATAATTCCAACAGGAGGTTTGACCGGGTCGTATTTATGATTTTTTGTATCCATGTATTTATGTCCGGTAATATTTTCAAGTTTCTCTTTTAATTCTGTTTCCGATTCGCCATGATAAACGAACCTAGGTTTCGTTGCTATATATTCTTTGTATGTCATAAGAGCCTCCATGTTTAAAAATTGATCTAATATATTTTTAAATCTCGTATTTTAACCGAATTAAGTAAGTCTCCTGTGATGGTTGCGAAAAGCATTAAGTAGTGGGTGGGGGCTTGCTTGTATCAGGAGGAGTGCAAGTTCCTTCTGATAAACTGCGAAGCAATTATTCGGTGTAGGGCCGCATAGCGAAGCGGCTTGTGAATATCCGCTTGACTGTAAGCGTCATTTGGTCTACCTACTTTCTTGGCAATCCGCTTTTCAGATTTTCAAGAGCAGTCTGAGGATTATTCCTTAAAGAAACCAAGTAATTATAGGCTCCTATAGGTTGCAAATATGTTGTTTCATACAGCTTTTTGGCTGAAAACCCATCTATTATCAGACATCTGCTGTCATCTACGAAACGTCGATTGTTAATCCAATACAAACTCTCTTCGCATATATCTTTATAGCATGTCAGTTTGTCGATTGCGTCTTCTAATTGTTCGCTGCTTAATCCGACTTCTTTTGAGATATAATTACGAATATTTTCTATTTCTTCCTTTGATGCATTTCTGATAATTAAAAAACCATATTTCTTATAATAATAGATGTTTTCAGTATGGATAAGTTCATACATCCCACCACTTATTGATGCGGATTCATTTTCACGAATATTTTTTAGATTTTCTGTATTATTGGCAACAGATTCTTCAATAGCCATGCGTAATTTTTGGGTGTTACAAACAAACGTTGCTTTTCCTTCCTTTTCGTTTTTCATTATGCTTGCCAAAATTTCGAATGCCTTATAAATACCTTTCTCTGTTTTATATGACAATAATTCACAAATACATTTTTCTACTTTCTCAACAATAGATTGATTTAAGGTTTCTCCATAATAGCTGTAGATTATATTCATGGCTTCATCTGCCATAACAGACCTCCTGACTGGGTAAAATGTATTATCGCCAAAAGAATATATCCCACTGCCTTGAAAAAACAAATCTAAGTCATCATTTGCAATTGCTAATTCTAATGATATATATGTTTGATTCATTTTACTGCCTCTCTGAAAAACTGAATATGAGCAATATGACGAAAAAAAGAGCAGGATAACCTGCTCTTCGTAGTTAATCTGTGCTCATGCGTCATCAATAATGCCTTCTTCTGTGGCATCAAGATAAGCATCATCTGTCAGTCTTGTAACCTGACAGTTTTCGCAGGCATTATTTTCGCAGTATTCGCAAAGAATTTTCGCTGCCTCCAAAATTTTATCATAGCTCTGTTGTGTCATTGTTTTGGACATGTTTTTCTCCTTTCTTTTTTCATTCTGACAGTAGAATGATTAATTAGGAGCAGGAATAAAAAATCCGCAGCCATAGTAAAACTGAATGCAGAAAAAACAATATGATAAAAAATATTTTTTCATTTCTGTTCGGAAGACACATTTTTTCGTGTCAGAACTAATTTGCGTCAACGACTGATAACCTGTAATCAAAGCACGAAGGGATTGATATAAATGGCAAGTGTATCTAAGACAAAAATGAGGCTATTAGAATTCATCAGTTCTCAGAACGGACTGGATTTTTCCGGATGCCGGGCGAGGATGTCGAAAAAAAAGAACCTGATTGTAGAGAACCATGGAAATCTCGTTTTCTATATCGATAAGGTCCACATGGCCGCAATTCTGGAAAGAGATTATAAGACGGAATATATTATTGTATTAAATGAAAACAGAAACACCGTTTACTAAGAATTTTGAGAGGAGAAAAACGAATGGATATATATATTGATTCGATTAATGATTATAATAGTTTGGAGATAATCATAAGAGACTGTAAGGAAAAACAGCGGTCAATTTTGGGCGATAGATGGCGTTCTATGTATAAGAAACGTTGTCCAAAACACTATGTTGACTTAGAAGAATTAACTATAGCTTTGGATCGTAAGAATTACATTAATTACCTTGATAACGATAAGTTTGATAATCATAATTTCATTTGGAATTGGGTATATTCGAATAGTATTAACAGCAATTCTTTGATTCGAATTTTAGAATTTCTGAAAGCAAATGAGTTATCTTTAACAAAAGAATTACGACTAATGGCATGCGAAGCCTGCGCTTGTGAGGGCTGTGAAGATATCAAGAAACATCTTGGCTATACGTGTGAGGAATGCAAAAAAGATTACCATACTGGATACCAAGGACGGTGTGAAGAATAGAGCAAAATTAATAGGCACATACAGTAAAATAGCTGTATGTGCCTTATTTATTTATGCCAGTCTCTTAAATTTTGTAATTATTTTCTTGAGTGTAGCATTGTTATAATGAGTATCGTCAGAGAGGAATCCGCCCCTGCTGCCTGCCAGACAATCAGCGACATGCGTATATTTTACATAACTACTTTTGTAATTTAACACATATCTTCTTAGGGCAGTGTTATAAGCGTTCATATTTTCGCCTCTGTCATCATTCGGACCAACTGCATAAAATACCGGTCTTTTCCCATTTACTACAGGTACTATCAGGAATATATCCAAAAAAAGCAGCAGAAAGAGATTTATAAGGACAAGCCAGTTGAAAGCCGCAAGGAGACACTCAGGCTGAAAAATGCAGTACATTCCAGATATCAGGGCGATGTCTGTCTGGATAAGAAGTTCTCCAAAATGTCCGCGGAGGAAAAGCTGCTGATCTATGATTACATCCGGGAGAACGCCAGAAAATTCCGTACAAAGTTAAATCGGAAGATTCGGACAAACAGAGCGTCAAAGATCGATATTCCGGCAACTGTGAAAAAGAGCTGCCAGACAGGTGGTATCCCGTTGTGTCTGATCCACCAGAAACCGATACGGCAGAAATCCAATCTGATCCTGATCCTGGATGTATCCGGTTCCTGTAAGGAAGCATCCGAGCTGATGCTGGTGTTCATGCATGCCATGAAGGAGGTGTTTCCGGGTGGATGTTCTACATATGCATTTACCAACAAACTCTATGACATTTCAGAGTTTATGGAGATGGATGATGCAGCAGCGACGGTCAGCGAGGTATTAAAGGCGATCCCGCGTTCCGGGGCCTATTCCAATTACGAATTTCCTTTCCGGACATTCTACAACAGCAATATGAGTAAAGTAACAGGGGATTCCTATGTCTATATCATCGGGGATGCCAGGAACAACAAGAACCGGTCAGGGGAAGAGTATGTAAAAGCGATCGCAAGAAAGGCAAAAAAGGCGTTCTGGTTAAACACTGAGGAAATGTCAGACTGGAATACCGGGGACTCGATCATTGGAACTTATGCAAAGTACATGACAAAAGTCGCACAGACGACTACTGCCGCGGAGCTGCTTGGTTTTTTGGAGAGCTGAAAAAGTGAATTCGAATTCACTTTTTTTCTAGGAAAATGAAAAAGAGCAGGATGTCCTTCTCTTTTTGGTTGCGAGGGGAGTTCCTCTCTTTGATTAGTTTTCCCAGTATTCCTGCATTTTTGATTCAGCATCAGAAGGTGAGAGATTATACTCTTTCGTGATGAAAGCTCTTGCTTTTTCATAGGAAGATCCAAGCATACTGTATGCTTTTATTGCAGTTCTGATGCCATAATCAAGCTCTAGCCGCCTGCCCTGTTCAATGCCCTGCTCGATACCCTGCTCGATAGCTCTTTCCTCGATTAAATCAGAAAAGTTGCACATATCATCAATCTCCTCCAATACTTCGGCTCATGTCGAAACCGTACTTTTAAGTTATATTATTTTTTCTGTACAAGTGTGGATTAAGTATATATCTTTCTTGATGTTTTCGTAAAGATTAAGAAAAGAGCAGATTATTCTGCTCTAGTTGATTGCAAAGGGAAAATTGCATCAGATCAGTTGTTCCAATATTCTTGCATCTTTATTTCAGCCTCAGCAGTTGAGAGCTGGTATTTCTCTATGATGAAAGATTTTGCTTTGTCATAAGAAGAACCAAATCCTTTGCATGCTTCTATTGTGGTTTTTATCCCATAATCAAGTCCCTGCTGTATACCTCTTTCCTCAATAAGATCAGAAAAGTTACACATAGCATCAATCTCCTTTCCCAAGTCACGATTCATATCGAGACCGTAATTTTCGCTTAAGTTTTCCTTCTTTTCTTCGATTTTGAAAAGTACGTTTAATTTTCAATTTCGGATAAAGATAAGCCTTTGGTTTTTCGTTGCAAAAACAAAATGATTGATATGAAGCAGAGATGAAAAATCCGCAGCAGGGCCAATCATCAATCTCATTTTTTTGACAGGTTTTCAGGCCAGAGTATTTCTGTAATATGCCGATCTTTCGTACCAGATCAGACTTCGCCTGGTATCCGACTACAATAGGGTTAAGTGGAAGATGTCTCCGCGGAAACACCCCTCAAAATACTGCGATAAGAAGAGGAGTGATTCTGACAAAAAATGTATTACAAAAAATATTTTTCTGGGAGGAAATGATGGAAAATGATACATTCAAGTGCTACAATGGTAATATCTGAAAACACAAAAGAAAGAAGGAAAACACGATGAAGAAAAAGCTGATATCTGTATTGTTAGGGATCACGCTTGTGGTTTCTAACTGTTCCTATGTTGGTGCCGTGGACATAGGAGATTCTGCTGTGGAAGTACCGGACTTTTCAGATGAAGTTCAGGAAGATGAATTATTCTCAGACGGATCGGAGGAGGTGCCTGAAACCGAAGATGAGACAGTGCATCCTGCTGCTACAACGGAAAAAGTGAAAGTTGGGATCAAAGGTTCTTATCTGGCGGCATCCCAGGCAGTCCTTGACCGGATCAATCAGATCCGCAGGGAGGCATATGAAGAAGGAGTGCAGGATCCGCGGGATCCATCTAAGAAACTTACCATGGCTGATTATGTGCCCTTAAAGTGGTCATCCGATCTGGAGTATATTGCGAGGATACGTTCCGCGGAGGCATCTGTCCGCAGAGAACATATTCGTCCTTGCAATATGTGGCCGTATAGTATCTATGCACCGGGTGGAACTACGTCATATGCAGAAAATCTGGCTTGGAACAGTGCAAATGACATGCTCTATGGGATCAACCAATGGTATGGGGAAAAAAATGACTGGGTTAATCAGACTGGTAGGGTAACAGGCCATTACGAGTCTTTGATCACTCCGGAGTATCAATATATCGCAGTCTCTTCCTTCCTTAATGATGAAACTGAAAGGAACACCACATCCGCGGAGTTCTGTATGGATGGGGAAATGGGAAGTAAAGATGGATCCATGAGCAGCGTTTCCGGTACAACGGTTCAGACCATAGATGTGGAAAAGACACAGATCGCTGCGGAGATCGTACTTTCGGACACTTCTTTGGAAGAGGGAAAAACGGCGAAGGCTACGTTTAAATTAATATACAAAAAAAGCAATTCAACATGCTATCCGGTTGACAGTGTCCAGTGGCTTTCTGCGGATGACAGTATTGTTTCCGTAGACCAGAATGGTAAACTGACTGCAAAAAAGGCGGGTAATACAACGATCACGCTGAAGATTGGAGATATCTCGGCGCAGAAGGATGTTACAGTCAAGGCTGTACAGCCTACTGCAGCTCCGAAACCTACGTCCACGCCGAAGCCCACTGCAACTCCGAAGCCTACTGCAACGCCAAAACCGACGTCCACACCAAAGCCTACTGCAACACCGAAACCAACGGCAACGCCGAAACCTACCTCAACCCCGAAACCATCAACAGAAAAGAAAGGGACATGCGGAGAGTATTTGGATTGGGATTTTGGAAATGGCGTTCTGACAATATCTGGCAGTGGAGAAATGTATAACTTTGCTAAGTTTGTGGACAGCGAAACTGGAAAAGTAACAATAGAACATCCGAATCCATGGGAAGATTTTTCATGGGAAATCAAAGAGATAAATGTGAAAGATGGAGTGACCAGTGTTGGATTAGCAGCGTTTGCTGACTTTAAAAATTTAAACAGGGTAACTCTTGGAAATTCCGTAAAAATAATAGGATGTGATGCATTTGCTAATGACTCAAGACTTACTGAGTTTACAGCGGGTAGTTCTTTGGAAGAAATCTATGCAGATGCTTTTTACGGAGTTTCTCTTAAAGAATTGATTCTTCCATCTACCATAAAAACAATTGCTGATTTTGCTTTAATTAAAATGCCAAAATTGGAAAAAATAAAAATGACAGATAATACTGGAGTTTATCAAACAATAGATGGGATTCTTTACAAAAAAGGGAATAGTGGTTATGAGCTCGTAACATATCCGTCAGGTCGTATTGGAGAATATGAAATTCCGGACTATGTAACTAAGATTGATACAAAGGCTATTAGTGAAAGCCAAATTACAAGGATAGTAATACCAGGTACGGTAAAAGAAATTGAAAGCGATTCTTTTTCTCATAACTATAAGTTAAAAACAGTCGTGATTGAAAAAGGTATTACTACAATTCCAGAGTGGTGTTTTGCCATGTGTAAATCCCTTGAATCTGTAACTATTCCGGAAGGTGTAGAGACTATCGGAAAATATGCTTTCATAGATGCAGACTCTCTTAAAAGTGTAACTCTTCCGTCCACTGTAAAAAGCGTTGCAGATTCCAGTTTTAATCCAGGGATAACAATTATAAGAACAACACCAAAACCGACGGCAACGCCAAAGCCAACGGCGACACCGAAACCGACAGCCACACCGAAACCGACAGCCACACCGAAACCAACGGGCACACCGAAACCCACTGCAACGCCAAAGCCGACAGATACACCGAAGCCTACGGATACGCCGAACCCGATAGGACCTACAAAGGCCCCGGAACCTACACAGGCTCCTGTGAAAAAGCCAAAGAATACTACAAGTCTCAAAACGAAATCAAGAAGAAAGAAGACGCTTGTCGTATCCTGGAAGCCGTCGAAGTCCGTAAGCGGATATCAGGTGCAGTACAGTCTGAAGAAAAATATGAAAAAGCCAAAGACAACGACAGCTGGCAAAAAAGCAACGGAGATCACATTTAAAAATCTCCGCAGCAATAAAAACTATTATATCCGTATCCGTACATACAAAACAGTTAACGGAAAGAGATATTACTCTGGCTGGAGCAAGGTTAAAAAAGTCAAAGTGAAATAGGATTTTCCCTGTCAGCCGGTATGAGACAGAATGTACCGGCCTGGCAGGGATTTTTGTATAGAAATATTTCTGAACATGGGTTTCGTGTATAATAGAAAATACATAATTCGTTTGGAGGTGGAAGAATGAGGCTGTGGACGACAATGCCTGCAGGAGTATACAAAGAAACAATTGAGAAAACAGGAATCTACCAGTGCGATCCGGATAAGAGCGAAGTACTTACCTGGGACGATTCCGGCCGGCAGTTTGCCAATGCATATGACTGGATGTCCAGGTATATGACAGAAAAGATCGGACCGCCTCCGGAAGGCATTAAATATCCGGTATGGGCGTGGTACAGGCTCCGCACAAGACAGGCCCGTCCTGACCTGCGATGGGTGGAATTTCGGGGTGCCGCAAATGAGATGGTACTGATCGAACTGGAGAAAGAAGATTCCCAGGTCGTTCTCTCTGACGAAGAGATCTGGACGGTCGCACAGCTTAACGATACGGCATGGTGTAGAAATGACGAAGAACTGGACTGGTACTATAATCCGGATATGGAAGGAAAGGAAAAATTCAAGAAAGAGTCCTGGTACAGGGTATTCGAGATCAATCAGGCTCCTCATGTGCAGGCAACTTTCTGGGAACTTAGAAAAGAAGAGATCAAAAAGATCTGGAAGTACAACAAATAAGCCGTCCGTTTGGGCGGCTTTTTTTCGGCAGGAGAGAAGTATCTCCTGCTATCAATCTGTCTTAAGTCTGCGGCACATATCCTTGATCCCGTTTTCTGAGTGAGCCGGGATCCTTTTGGCTAATTCTCTCCGCGGAGGCCTCTCTTTTTCCGGTATCGCAAGCCATTCCCTGCAGATGTCTTTTTCCTCTTCGGTCCAGGTTGTGGGGTGTGATGCTGCGGAGTGGACATTGTATCGATGGGCAGCACCGTTGATGGCCTTTTTGCTCATATCAGAAAACTCAGGATCTTTCTTTACGGCGTTCCATCCGCCTTTGCTGTACAGTGCACAAAAGCGTTCGATCTTTTCCGGTTTCCAGTTTCTGTCCTTGCGGCAGTCATACTTACGTCTGGCAGAATTGATATTGCTTATGGTCAGATCCGGGAAAAATCTGCTGCGGATTTCCTCTGACGTAAGGTCTGCATTCGCTTTAAGGATGGAGATCTCTTCTTCTGTCCAGGTATGCATGCTTCGATTTGTGATCCAGCTGTTCATCGGAATGGGACCAGAATGAGTGTATCCTGCTCTATTACTGCCTCCTGGACAAATTTTGCGGCAATGTAGCTCTTGCCGGTTCCTGTTGCAGCGCATAAGGCGCATTTGTTGTTCCAGACCATAGCCTGCAGAAGTTCTGCATATACCGTCTGGTTGTATTTTGGTAGATTGATGTTCATTTTTTCTCCTTTCGTAGTTGGTTCATGGAAAATATGCGTTTTTTTTCGTGTGATAAAAGGAGAGGTGTGTTTTGGCATATTATTAAGAAAAAAACGGAGGTAGAAAAATCATGAATGAAAATTACGCATCAAAGAAGGATCTGGTTAAAGCCAGCGGTATCATTTCGTGTTTTATTCTGGCAACTGCAGGGTTCTGTGCCCTCTGTCTTATACCGATGGAGTATTGCAGAGAAATGATGATAATTTCTATAGCTGTGGTACTTTTACAATTTTCCATCAGCAATATGTTTTTTGATATTTTTAAGATAATGGTGAAATATGAAAAACTTGGAAAATTCGTTGATTCATTTCTGTTAGGATTCCTGGTCCTGCTTCTGGTATTCGATGTGGTATGCCTTGTCCTGAAAGCCTATGGTTTGATCAAGTTCAATGCTGCAACCTTTTGTAATCTCTGTCTGATGCTTTCCGTGGCTATATGGATCATCTCGAAAGCTGTTCTTGGGAAAAAAACAGAGAATTGATTTCTGGACAGCGGAAAATATCGAATAATGCGTAAAACTACGGCCAACCAGTAAGGTTTTCCGTCGGTCAATCATCGATGTTTTGATAAAAACAGGTATGTATTCCATGACTGTTTTTTTCGTATCAAAAGCAGGTTGTTTTTCTATGAAGTATGATTGTGCCAGGCAAGGAGGTAAAAGCAGTGTGTGACGATCTTGGAAGTTTCATTCATCAGAAAAGAGTAGAAAAAAAGATCACGATGCGGAAACTGGCAGGCATGCTGGATGTGCCTGTGACATATCTGTGCGATGTGGAAAAGAACAGATGCAGGATAAAAGATAGACTTGCCCTGCTTGCAGAGATACTTGCTCTGTCGGATGAGGAGAAAATCCGGATGTTTGAGCTGGCAGGAAATGCTTCAGTGGACACAGATCTTTCGGGGTATGAGATGCCTGCCTGTTCTTTGATTGAAGATCCGGAAAATGGAGAAAAGGAATGGCTGCAGATGGTAGCAGAACTGGAAAGTAGAAAAAATTAGGTTTCTGCATATTACAGAAAAAGTAGAAAGGAGATTTTTTATGAAGAAAAAAATAATGATGGTCGTTCTGGCCGGGGCTTTAGCTGGAAGCATGGAAAGTGCGATGGTGTATGCAGGAAGAATGCCTGAATTGACTAAAACAGAAAGCAGCAATAAGAGCAGTATCTGGGAGGATTACTTGAAAGAGCATTCAGAAAGAGGGGTAAAAGAACAGTTTATCAAAGAACATGTCGGGGACCTTTCCGATGAACAGCTGGATCACATGATCGGTGCTTATTTTGGTGATGATGAGTCCCTGGATAACGAGGACTCTTGTAACGATGGATATCAAGATTCGGATGTCTTCCCGGTTTCCCTGTACAGCTATACTTTTCAGGAAGAAATTGGCGGAAACGACTATGATTTTGTCCAGTATACAGCGGTTGTAAACCAGGGTTCCGGAAGTGTCCAGGTACTTCTCCCAAAAGGGTGCAAATTTGTAACCGGGTATGGAAAACTGACCGACGGATACAGGGCATATGACAGTCTGGACGAAGCGGTACAAAAAGGGGAGGATATCTGTTTATCGGAAGGATTGTCCGAAAATCTTCCTGACAGCAATGTAATCTGCTGGGATGCCAAAGGTGATGGAACCTATACTTTTGCAGTGGAAAAGACAGGTGACGCAGAAGATGATGCAATCTGGCTGGTTGACGGATACGGATATACCGGTTCGGAAGACCTTACCGGGAAAGTAACAGAGCCGGATGAAGACCTGGATTCGGATATGTTAGTGGGAGGAGCATTGTCCGAGGAAAGCTATCATGGTACTTTGGACGGAAATCTGTTTTTCCTGCTGCGGAGAAAATAGGATGTATAGCGGATGTGGTACAGTAAGCAGGGCCTGGGATACAGGTCCTGCTTTTTCCATTGCAGGATCCCCGTACCACAGCACTATTAAAAAATATCCTGTATAATAAGAATAAGAAAACTGATAGCGAGGTGAGACATATGAGTAAATGGTTTTATAAGAATAAAAAAATAGATCGTGAGTTATCCAATAAATTAGGCATCCACCCTGCGATCATCAAGATCCTTGCTGACCGCGGAGTGGAAACGGAAGAAGATATCCGGGAATTTCTTGCAGCAGATCTGTCAAAGGTATCCGATGGCTCAGAACTGACGGATATGGAAAAGGGTGTCAGCATCATTCAGGATGCAATAGCAGCCGGAAAGCATATACGTATCATAGGCGATTACGATGTGGATGGTGTAACCAGTACCTACATCCTCTACAAGGGTCTGATCGGGCTGCATGCAAAATGTGACAAGTTCATCCCGCACCGTATTAAAGACGGTTATGGGCTTCATGAGAACGCCATCCGCAGAGCCAGGGAAGACGGAGTGGAAGTCATCCTGACCTGTGACAACGGGATTGCTGCCACGGATGCAGTCAGTCTGGCCAAAGAATTTGGGATGACTGTGGTTGTGACGGATCACCATGAAGTCCCGTTTGTCCAGGAGCCGGATGGTAGAAGATATATCCTTCCTGCCGCGGATGCTGTGATCGACCCCAAACGTCTGGAAGACCATGTGTTTAAGGAAATCTGCGGAGCAGTGGTTGCATGGAAATTTATGGGACGTCTGTATAAGAGGTTCGGAATGGAAGATGAGTTCAGGAATTCGGACTTTTTGGAAATGGCATCACTGGGTACTGTTTGTGACGTCATGGATCTCCAGAAAGACAACCGTGCGATCGTGAAAGCAGGTATGAAAAAAATGCAGATAACCAACAATGTCGGGATGCAGGCACTGATGAAAGTTCTGGGACTGAAGGATAAGATACTGAAATCCTATGACTACGGGTTTAAGATCGGACCATGTATCAATGCAGAAGGACGTCTGGATACGGCTAACGAAGCATTTAACCTTTTGATGGAAACGGATCATAAAAAGGCTCTGGATAAAGCGGAAGAGATGCGTAAGCTGAACGTGGAGCGTCAGGACCTTACAAAGTCCGGAATGGAAGATGCTTTCCGTATCGTTGACACAGAAATGAAGAATGATAAAGTACTGGTCGTTTACATTCCGGGGATCCATGAGAGTATTGCCGGGATCATTGCCGGAAAAATAAGGGAAAGGTATAACAAACCTGCAATTGTTTTGACCAATGGGGATGGGGACTTTTTGAAAGGTTCCGGACGTTCCATTGAAGCTTATTCAATGTTTGAAAAACTGTCAGAAGTCAGAGGCTTGATGCTGGGATTTGGCGGACATCCGTTAGCTGCCGGTCTGTCCTTAAAAAAAGAAAACCTGGAAGAGTTCCGGAAACAGCTGAATGTGCGTTGCGGATTGACGGAAGCGGATTTTGTGGCAAAAGTCATGATTGATGTGGTTATGCCGGTAGATTATCTGACAGAAGGGTTTATCAGACAGCTGGATATCCTGGAGCCTTTTGGCAAAGGAAATGAAAAACCTGTATTTGCCCAGCAGAATGTCAGTGCAAGCCAGGCACAGATCATTGGAAAAAACAAAAATGTCCTGAAGATCGCCTTTAACAGTGCTGTATGCCGGAACGGGGTATGCTTCCATGACATTGAAGAAAAAGAGCGGATCTTGAATCAGGATGGTAAGCTCAATGATTTTAAGATGCTGTATTATCCGGATCTAAATGAGTGGCAGGGGACTGTCAGTATTCAGGCGAATGTGCTGGATATCTGTTAGTTGACTTTACTATTTTTCGGTACTATAATCGGACATATAAGGAGGATTCAGTTAATGAAAAAAAGAAGATTACTTCCCTGCCTGCTGTTTTTGCTGGCAGTCATACTGGTGATGCCGGCATCCATTCAGGCTGCATCTGCACCCGGAACGGTTAAGCTTAGCAGCATTTCAGCTCCGGCTTACAACAAAATCAATGTCAAATGGAAAAAGACATCAGGCGCCACTCATTACATCGTTTACTATAAAGAAGAAGGAACGAAAAAGTGGATAAAAATCAAAACGCTTGACAATTCCAAGAGCAGCTACACTCACACTTCTTCCAAGAAGTATCCAGTCGTTGTAGGTCAGAAATATACCTATACCGTGAAGGCATACAATACAAAGACAAAAAAAGCGGGGTCTTACAATAAGAAAGGTCTTACAACCTACACTAAACCGGCAATGGTAAAAAATGTTAAGGCTTCATATAAGGATGGTATTGTAACCCTGACATGGAACAAGGCAGCAGGCGCTGACAAATATCTTGTATACCGTAAAGATAACGGTAAGTGGAAAATGCTGGCACTGAAAAATTCATTATCATATGAAGATGCAGCTTACAAAAAAGGTGAAGTCAATACCTATATGGTACGCAGTTATTACAGCGGCAAGAAGACGAAAGGAAGCTACGACAAGGACGGAGTTTCCGTCAAGGTTCCGGCTAATGCAGCAAAACCTACTGAGAAACCAGAGGCAACAGAAAAACCGGTGATTCCAACTCCTACCGCAACACCGTCTCCGAAACCTACAAAGGTTCCAGAACCTACCGAGAAGCCGGTAACCCCGACTCCTATTGCTACCCCGACACCGACAGAGAAGCCGGCAACACCTACACCAACCGCAACGCCGATTCCTACCGCTACTCCTACACCAGCAGCACCGACACCGACACCGGAAATGAGTGTTGAGGAGATGGCTTCAGAGGTTATCCGACTGACAAATATCGAGAGAGTTAAAGCAGGACGTTCACCGTTACAGTATCACGCAGGGCTCCAGAGAGCAGCGATGGTCAGAGCTGAAGAGATTACAAGAAAATTCTCTCATATAAGGCCAGATGGAACAGATAGCAGTACAGCATTATATGAAAACGGAGTAGCTTGTGACGGAGGAGAGAACATCGCCGCAGGCCAGAAAACCCCAGAAGCAGTTGTCAGAGCGTGGATGAACAGCTCTGGACATAAAGCAACAATGATGCAGCAGAGCATTACACATATCGGGGTTGGCGTATGTAAAAGCCCAATCACCGGGCAGTGGCTATGGGTTCAGGACTTTTCATCAAATCCAGATTTAAAGGGAACTGTAATCTTTGACGCAGACGGAGGAGTATTTAGTAGTAATGGAAGTAATACATTAGCAGTTACTGGACCAGTTGGAAAAATTATTTACTCGTCTGAAATTGAAGTCCCAAGCAAAGAAGGATATTCGTTTAATGGATGGGAAGAAAATTTACGTAGTATTCGCATTCAGTCAAGACCTGACAAAGTAATTGCTACCTGGACTCCAATTTCCGAATCTTAAACGCAAAAAAACAACGCATCGTCAGATGCGTTGCTTTTTTTGTTCTGTTGCTACCTTTATCTTTCAGCTTTTTCAGATTTATTTTCTTTTCCTTCTATGTTTTCTCTTATTTTTCTTCTTTTCATCAAGAAGTAAATATAAGCATCCGGTAAACGCAATTGCGGCAAATCCTACAAAGCCATACATCCAGGTTCCATCAGAACCGGTCATCGGCATTAAGAATACCTGATTGTTTTTGATTTCATACTTGCAATCAAAGAAATACCATTTTTTCGTATAGTTTGTATCTTCTTTTGCAAAGTCTTTGTTTGCCTATTGTCTCCGAGAAATCCCCGTAGTACAATAGATACATAAACACTCAGAAGGAGGATGTGTGAATGGATACAGTAAATATCAAGAAATATTTTTACCAGATACTATCAATCTTCGCAGCGCTTCTGATCTCTTTTAGCATCGCGCAGATTCCAGTACAGGCGGCAGCCAAGCCGGGCACGGTTAAGTTGTCAAGTATCAAGGCTGTTGATTATAACAAAATCAACATCAAATGGAAAAAGACTTCCGGGGCTACGAATTACATCGTATACTACAAAAAAGCTGGAGGCAAGAAGTGGATTAAGGTGAAGACATTAGACAATAAAAAGACGAATTACACTCATACTTCTTCATCTAAATATCCAATTGTGGTTGGTCAAAAGTACACATATACGGTTAAGGCGTATAACAAGAAGACGAAGAAGTCTGGCCGCTATAGCAAAACAGGACTAACAACAAGAACTGTTCCCGCAACCGTATATGGACTCGGCGCAGGTCTGACTGGAGACAACACTGTAAATGTCAGCTGGAATCCTGCCGGTGGTACGACGCATTACGTGATATATCGTAAGGCAAATGATTCAGCACCTTCAAAAATTGCAACAATTTCGTCCAAGTATACAAGATATGAAGACAAAAATCCTGTCGAAGGTGTTACGAATACTTATTTTGTTTTTGGCTACAGTAGCAAATTTAAAGTTTATGGAGACGGAAGCAATACGGGTGTAAGCATCAAGGTTAAGAGAAAAGTAACGCCTACGCCAGAGCCAACATCTAAGCCAGAAAAACCAGGCGATGACAATAATTATGGAGACAATGACGACGATTTTGACGACCCTGTAGACCCGATTGCTATGGCATCAGAAGTGCTAAGGCTTACGAATATTGAGAGAGCCAAAGAAGGGGCGCAGCCTTTGAAGTATAATAAAGCATTGCAAGATGCAGCTATGCTGCGGGCTAAAGAAATTTCTGTTAAATTTTCACATACAAGACCAAATGGGACAGACAGCTCGACAGTTGGAAAAGATGTTGGTGCTGGCGGGGTTTGTGGAGAAAATATTGCAATGGGACAAGATTCTCCGGAAACTGTTGTCACTGATTGGTTAAATAGCCCTGGTCATCGGATTCCCATGATGAGAAATGCTAACCAGTATATGGGAGTTGGCTTTTACAAAGCAGCAAATGGAATATATTATTGGGTGCAAGAGTTTACCGAAATGAATCCAAATTTACTTGGGAGCATAACATTTAACGCAAATGGGGGTACTATAAATGGGAAGGAAACATATACTATTACAGGAACTGCTGGAACATATGCGTGGTTTTATGATGCACCATCACCATCTGATATTATCGATACTCCAACTCCATTAAAAGATGGCTATACTTTTTCAGGATGGTACGATACACCTACACCATCAAGTTCTCGTCTTCCATTAAGACGTGTGGTTTATGGAAAAAACGGTAATACAGTGTATGCTAAATGGGTTCCAAATAATTAATCCAGAACAAAATAAAAGCTTGCATTAAAATGCAAGCTTTTTCCAACATCTTCTTTCGTAGATGAAAAATCAGTATTTCCATATTCATTAGTTTCATCTGCAGTCATTGTCATCGGCAGAGTAAAAAAATCGGTTCTTTTAACAAAGCTTTATCTGGCTGTGTTTCGATTTCTGTAATCTGATATATACCTTGCTTCCTTAAAAATCCAGTAGTACAATATGTAAATAACCATAAAGGAGGATTCGATTTATGAAGAGAAAAAGATTTTCATTCTTGACATTGTTGGTTCTAGCTATCATGCTACTGATGCCGACATCCATTCAAGCGGCAGTCAAGCCCGGAACGGTTAAGCTGTCAAGTATCAAGGCTGTTGACTATAATAAAATCAACATCAAGTGGAAGAAGGTTTCCGGGGCTACGAATTACATCGTATACTATAAAAAAGCCGGCAGTGGTAAATGGATTAAGGTGAAAACATTGGATAATAAAAAATCCAGTTATACTCACACTTCTTCAACAAAATATCCTATTGTTGTAGGACAGAAATACCAGTATACGATTAAAGCGTATAATAAGAATACGAAGAAGTCGGGAAACTATAACAAGAAAGGCTTAACAACAAGAACTATTCCAGCAACCGTATATGGACTTGGCGCAGGCCTGACTGGAGATAACACCGTAGATGTCAGCTGGAATCCTGCCGGCGGTACGACGCATTACGTGATATACCGTAAAGCAAATGATTCGACACCTTCAAAAATTGCAACAATTTCATCCAAGTATACAAAATATGAAGACAAAAATCCTGTTGAAGGCGCTACAAACACTTATTTTGTTTTTGGTTATAGCAGTAAGCTTAAAATTTATGGAAACGGAAGCAATACGGGTGTAAGCATCAAGGTTAAGAGAAAAGTAACGCCTACGCCAGAGCCAACATCTAAGCCAGAAAAACCAGGCGATGACAATAATTATGGAGACAATGACGACGATTTTGACGACCCTGTAGACCCGATTGCTATGGCATCAGAAGTATTGAGACTTACAAACATCGAAAGAGCTAAAGAAGGGGCTCAGCCTTTGAAGTATAATAAAACACTTCAGGACGCAGCTATGATAAGAGCCAAAGAAATTTCTGTTAAATTTTCACACGAAAGGCCAAATGGAACAAGTTATAAAACCATTTTAGGCTGTGTAAATGGAGAAAATATAGCTATGGGATATGGGGATGCTGAATCTGTTGTTGAAGGATGGATGAATAGTTCAGGGCATAAAGTAACGATGCTCGATAATAGATATCAATACCTTGGCGTTGGATTTTATGAATCAGACAATGGAAATTATTATTGGGTTCAGGATTTTTCAACAGGAAACCCAGATGCATCCGGCTCTATTACATTTGATGTGAATGGAGGAACCATTAAAGGAAACTCAACATACACTATTTCAGGCTCACCCGGTGAACATGTATGGTTATATGACGCGCCATCACCGTATACTGTAGCGAACATACCTACTCCTATTAAAAATGGATATTCTTTTTCAGGATGGTTTCAATTAAAAAATCCTGATGATACATGGAACCCAATACGTCGAATTTCATACGCTGTAGGAGGAACGACGCTATATGCCAAATGGACTCCGAATAACTAGCATAAGAGATAAAAGCTTGCAGTAAAATGCAAGCTTTTATTTTGTTCTCTTTTTAATTTTTATTCTATTTTTTATGTTTACGCTTTCTAGTTTTTTCAGTCTTCGTATTATTATAGATAATCCATCCAACTCCAGTTACCATAATTACACCGAACCCCAATAAAGCCATGCTTCCACTTGCCATTATCACTGTTAAAAAAAGTGAATTCGAATTCACTTTTTGGGATTAAATTGGCAGAACTACTTTTTCGTTTCTGCATTTCGGAATATCCTGCCAGGCTAAAACGTAATCTGTCATATCTACGTTCCCGTTGACCCATCGACGGTTTTCTGTAAAGGCTAACGGGCGGGCATCCGCGGATTTTCCTTCCACCACCTGGACTAGGCACATATATTTCTGGTAGTCGAGAGTGTTCTCGTTAAGCTTTCCCGGTTCCGGCAGGTCTTCTTCTACACCGATCCACCCGTCAGGGATATTGTTTACAATGCGGCGAGGACGTTTTCCTTCGCTGACCCAGCAACATCCTTTCTCGGGATTTTCTGTGAAAAAAAGAATATAATCAAGATCAAATTCTCCGTCTGTCATGACTTTCGGGATGTAAAGAATATCCGGGACAATATCTTCATCTGTTTTCTTCCAGCCGATACGGATCCGGTACTGGAATCCATCGATGTGATCTGCAATATATGTGATCTTGCAGAATGGATAAATGCCTTTGATGGATGTCGCCTCGTTAAATGCTTTGTTTGAAATCTCGATATGAGTAAAGTCTTTTGGGCTTAATCCGATCCGTTTTGCCCCTTCTCTGAGTACGGGATATGTTTCTTCTAACAGGGATTCTATCCCGGAAGCAGCTGCTTTCAACAGAAACCCTGCTGTTTTAAATCCTTTGATTGTTAATCTTTTTATGTGTAACCTCCTTGTTTTTCCATAATATGACAAAAACCGTCTGATAGTTGTCAGACGGTATGGTTTTGTTTGTAGTGGATTCCGCGTTTTTTTAATTCTTTATCCAATTCCAGCATGGCACGAGGTCCGATCCCCGGGATGGCGTGGATCTCATCCCTGGTATGGTTGGAAAAGTCTGAGAATCTGGTGATCCCGATGGTATGTAAGGCATTCAGTATCCGAAGCGAGATGGGGGAATGTTTGAGTTCCCGGGGTATTTCCTTTTCGGACTTCAGACGAGGGATTCCCGCATATTTTTCAAACCGGTATTCCTGTGTGGCATCTGGGTATTTTTTGGTATCGACTTTGTCGAGGAACATTTCTTTTGGACGGACATAGGTTGCGCAATCGCCATATAATGCCTGATATACGACCATGGGTTCCTTAGTTTCCGTGTGTATTGCCTCACAGATGATCTTGTAGAGGTATGCATTATGGTCGTCGGAGTTGGTCATTCCTCTCTTAAAGTGCTGTACTACATCTCCGGGGCGAAGTTCTTCCGTTACCGTTTTCTTGCAGAATTCTCTTGTTCTTAACATTTTTTCTCCTTTCCTGATCAGTTTCGGATAAAATGAAGAAATTTCCGCATGAACAAAAAAGATTGATATTTTGACATATTATGAAGAAAAACGGAGGAAGAGATATGTTTAACTTGGAGAATGTATTCGGAAAAAAGGCAAAAAAGGCAATGATGACGAAGGAAGAGATTGCGGAATTTATCAAAACGGATCCGGAAGCCCTCCGCAGCTTTGAGGAATCCTATACAAAGCATGTCAAAAACAAGGTAAGTAACAACTTTTTTGCAGTCAATGCGAAACAGGCAGTCAGTGAAAAATGCTTTCTTTCTGATCTTGCTGCGGAGAATGTACACCTTGATGCCCTTGTTCAGAGGATCGTAGCAGAGCTTTTGGATAGCGCCGCAGTCTATGTCTGGGATGGAACGGATGACCATGTGCAGACCTTTGATTCCCTTCCGGAAAACTATGTCCCGGTTACCAATGAGAATCTAAAGGCTGTCCCGGAAGGATACCGCCCGGAGCTTACCGGATATCTGTATAAACGGGATATCGGAGAAGCTGCGTCCGGGATGCTTTTAAGCGTATATAAGGATTTCCTGCTCTGTAAGGATCCGAAAAAGAAAATGCAGCTTTACGGTATGTTCCGTCAGGGCCTTGATATCCAGGACCTTGATCCAATAACTTATAAGATCATTGACCGTAACAGGAACAGCATGGGATACTGGCTGCCGCCTCTTGTACAGGCAGTCAAACAACAGGATTTTTTTAAGATCCCACAGACGAAGGTTTTGAAAGTGCCGCTTCCCTTGCTGCAGCTGACCAGGATGGAATATATGTCTTTGAACCCATCTACACTGTGTATCGTGGATGAGTTTTGTCTAAAAGCTTTTGGACTGGATCCGGAGAAAGAGTACTTTATCAAAACCGGGACCTATTCCAGCAAGTTTGATTTCCGTAATGCTCATGTATTGGGGGAAAAGGAAGTACGTGAACTTGGGGAGTACCTGCTGTTTATCCATTTCCAGGCATTGTGCATGGCACATTATGACCTGTCCGGCAGGAACCAGCCATGTATCTATGGTGTTTCTACTACGACAGAGTGGGTAGTGCGGGAATATATCCAGCCGAAACCGGGAGCGAAAGAGATCTATTTTGGCCTGCCGCTCCGTCCGGAGTACCGTATCTTTGTGGATTTTGATTCTGACCGTATTCTTGAATGCAGCCCATACTGGGAGCCGGAAATGATGAAGAAACGGTTTGGACACTCCGCGGATTCCACCAAACCGGATAAGGTGCATGATTACATCACGTACTCTGCTGCGGAAGAAGAACTGATGGAACAGTATCGAAAAAATATCGGAAAAGTTAAGGAAAATCTGAAAAGGATGCTTCCGGAGATAGGTTTAACCGGACAGTGGAGCATGGATATCATGCAGAATGGAAACGACTTTTATCTGATCGATATGGCATTGGCGGAAAATTCTGCATTAAAAGAGTGTGTGCCGAAGAGTTTATTAAAGAAAGTGGAAGAGGACTGGATTCCGCGGATTAATACTAACCCGCATATCCTGGAACTGCTTAAAATCATCGAAAAGAAATGGGATAAAAGATTCCCGCTGTCGTTCATTACAAACGGACGAAAACTCGCAGATACTCCGGATATCTTTGAGGCGGTGCAGGATATGCAGAAAAAATACGGAAAGAAAAAGATCATGATCCAGGTGACGGACGATCCGCGGTTTTATCCGCAGCCACTTTCAGAAAAACAGAAGTATCGGTTAAAGAAGCTGGATGCAGTCATCGAAGGTGTTCCGGGAAACGGGAATAAGTGTCTGTATCCGCAGGGAAGGACTCTGGAAAATTTCGATGATTCCTGGTGGAATACGATCGCTCCGAAATGTGTAAATGTAAGGCTGCTTGCGAAACAGGGAGTGGATTCCATCCGCGGAATAGTCAATACGCTGTTTCGTGCAGGAAAAGTCTGTACGCCATCCATATCTCCTGCCGGAGATATCAAGCTTGGAGAATCTGCTTTGTGTCCGTCCGTGGCATCCATATATGACACGGAACAGGAGATTATTGAGAAAATACAGAGATGCAGGTGTCAGTCATGTGAGTATTCGTGGCAGCAGTTAAAAAGTACAAGTATAAAAGCATTTGAGATGTTAGAAAAAAATTGATAGAAATGGCAAAATTCCTGTATCTTCGGAGTTTTGCCTTTTTTCGTATCGGTATATTTCCTGAAAGAAAAATGCTATCATTGCATTAAAGTAAGATATTAAAGGCGATGAAATGCGGAGGAAGTCCATGAATGAATATGTAAGGTATATGAATATGCGGTATGAGATGGCAGAGTGTGCCGAAGTGACGAGACAGGTTCTTGGTCTGACGGTACCGGTATCGCTGGAAACTTTAATGGAAGCGATGAAAAAGGCCGGGATCCAGTGTGTGCCGGATGAAAGTCTTGATACAGATACCAGGATCGTAGAGCTGCCGGAAAACCCGGAATATGCTTTCCAGATCCTGTATAATACAAAGATCAACGACAGGTCTCTGATCTTCTGTCTGGCCAGTGCGCTCGGTGAAATCCTTCTGCATCGTCTCAATTTTGCGGAATAAATATGGAAGGTGGTGCCTTATGAAGAAGATCGGTACAGCAGATATTATCTGGAAAGAAT